>Ga0163215_101381_pt1 | contig 15103 bp, 13 predicted proteins | sample SynspAceP_FD_185934 | JGI IMG/M metagenome (GOLD analysis project Ga0163215, IMG submission 185934) | Saline lake microbial communities from Ace Lake in Antarctica - Synechococcus sp. Ace-P (Hybrid Assembly) | ecosystem: Environmental > Aquatic > Non-marine Saline and Alkaline > Saline | place... | reverse complement strand
CCTCTCGTGCATTTACAATGCACTGCCGGGCAGCGGGTGGAGCGGTTCAACGGTCGCATCGAGGACGTGTTACAAAGCCACCACTTTCGAACTGGTGAAGAGCTGGAAGCTACGCTGCATCGCTACGTCTGGCTCTACAACCAGCAGCTTCCGCAGTCCGCCTTGGGCAGCAAACACCCTTGCAGGCGATGAAGGACTGGCACAAACTCAAACCAGAGCTGTTCAATAAACAGCCGTACTACAGTCCGGGATGTGACAGGTAAGTTTGGTCCAACTGCGCTTTACCACAGGCCACAACAGAATAGCCGAGGCCCCAAAGAACTCGATATCTCTAACCAACTGGATCCTCCTTTACAGTGCGCTTTTCCGTCAAGTAGCTAATCATATTGAGTCAGTTTTCGGCCGCCACTCATACCCTTTGAAAAAAGCGATCTTCACGGACACGCTTGAGAATATCGACCCCAAGTTGTTGAAGCAGATCGGTCATGTCCATAAGGCAAAAACTCTCCGCGAAACGATCCCCTTCTCGTCGGTAGATTTGACAGCTATTAAGTAAAATATTCTTACCGCTAGTTGGTAACCCGAACAACTCGGCACCATTATGGATCACATTCGTCTCTCCGAATGTCATGACATAATCACTTTCAGCAATCCGCACATCGGGCTTTTTGAACTCCGTCTCCTGCATGCTGAGCTGCCAAGGGAGCTCCTTTTGCGACAGGTAATTTTGGACTCCTTTAGTTGACCCTATGCTATCTGGCCCGTACGACATCATGTCCTTTTGAAAAAACTCATTCATAATTGCCAGAGCTGGCTTGTTCGGAGTGATCGTCTTGTCTAAATTTCGCAACTGACGCAGACCAGTCTCGCGCCAGTTTTCCTCAAGTGCCAGACTTGTTGTTGCGTCAGCAGGATCGCTTTGCCCCATGATGACACCGTTATTAGGAATTGGCCCAGGTATAATGATTTCGGGAGCAAGAGCATTGAAAAAACGGAAACCGGCTTGGTTCAGCAAAGATAACAAATCATAAATCAAATGAGCGCTGATTATCTTGCCGTCCTGCATCTCATATAGCTCCACGAAACGAACCCAGGTGCTCAGCTTCGTCGGTGGGATACCGAGCCACGGCTCCTTAAAATTACCTACCAGATTGCCGCCGGCCACAACCCATTCTTTTCCAGCGGATATACCGGCGAACAGAAAATGCAAGTGCTTTTTTGCATTCGGAAATGCCGTCAGATATGGTCGGTAGAATTCGTCACAAAGAGGCGTTGTTCCGGCAAGATTACCAATTGGCTGAAATCCATGGAACACTGCATCTTGGTCCCAGTACTTCTTCAGGCATTCACCAACGGTATCAGGCGTGACGTATCGTAAATCATCAGACCATGACTTAATGACCTTCTTATTCTCAACTGCGTCTCCATGACCCACGCGTGTTTTTAATTTCGTCATATGATTTACATCTTTCCCTTTTTGCCTAAACTCAGTCCGACCTAGCTTACAACCAATACCGCTTCTTTACGTTCGGCAGTTCCTTCACGAACTTGTTTCAGCACATCGACCCCAAGCTGATTGAGAAGATCGACCATGTCGAAAAGACACCATTGCTCGAGAATAAACTCACCATCACAGCAGAAAATATTGGCGTTGCGAATTCTAACAATTTCGTTGCTGGCCGGGATCCCCAATACTTCAGAACCGGTGTGCGTCGCGGATAGACTGGGAAATCCGCCCCAGCAGACAAACTTGTCCTCAGCAACTAGCGCAAGCTGATCACCATTTTTGACACCCGTCATCGTTAATTCCCACGGAAGTTCCCACTTGGCGAGGTAGTCATAAATACCCTTCGTAGTACCGGCTCCGTCTGGGCCGTACCACATCATGTCTTCATGCCAGTTCAGTCGCATTATGATTATGGCGATGTCGTCGGGTATTGCCGTCGTCTCAGCCCGCCGCAACATCATTGATCCGCGGCCGATGGCTGCCTCACACATCTTTCTACTCGCTAAACTTTTGAGCGGATCAGTTTCGCCAAGCAGAATTCCATCATTTGTCTCGGGCCCAGGCGCGATAATCTCTGGCGCGCTCGGATCAACAAACGAATACCCAGCTTGACGGAGCAAAGACAAAAGATCGATGATCATTGCTGACCGCACGATCTTCCCGTCCCGAAACTCAAGGAACTCCACAAAACGGACCCACGTCGTCTGATGCGTCGGGGGAATATCAAGCCACTCTTCAGAGAAATTTCCCACTAGAATCCCGGCAACGACGACCCAGTCCTGTCCATCAGACTCCCCACCAAAAAGGAATTGCACATGTTTCCGCGCATCTGGGAAAGCCACTAAATATGGCCTCCAGAATTGATCAGAAACTGCCTTTCGGCCATTGATCTCATCAAACGGGTGAAACCCTGTGAACTTAGTGTTTTGCACATAGTAGCGGTCAAGATACTCATCGACACCATCACTTGTGAGATGCCGAAATTCATCTACCATCTGATGAGCGATATTCTTGTTTCGGACTCTTGTCGTCTGATCTGGAATTCTGTTTGGTTTTTCCATTGATCGTTTCCTCAGTGTGGTTTGTGGTTCGTAGTTCGACACAGACTAACTAGACAATCTGATGGTGCCGACCTTCCTGAGCCCACTTCACTACATCGATGCCCAACTGAAAAAACAGGTCTGCGAGATCCAGATAGCACCAGTTTTCGGCTATGTATCCGTTTTCACACCGGAATATCCCAATATCCCGAACGGTTACCTTTTTGCCGGTCGCCGGTATTCCGAAGATTGCGTCACCTGTGTGCTGGGTATAGATACTTGGATACCCGCCGCCGCAAACATATCTGTCTTCAGCGAAGTGCGCGAACTGGTTACCCCCATCAAGACCAGACATCGTCATTTGCCATTGCAGCTCCATAACAAACTGGAATTCATACTGACCCTTGGCCGATCCAATACAATCCATCCCATACCAAATCATGTCTTCATGCCAATAATCCCGTAGAATTTCCAGAGTTTCTTCATCAGGAATTATTGTCTTTTTGTGTCTATGCAGCTTTGACATCCCCCAACAATTGGCAGCTTCATTTACCCGTATGTTGAAAAGGCTTTCCGACGGATCACTCTTCCCGAGGATTATTCCGTCGCTTGTTGCAGGACCTGGAATAACGATCTCGGGCCCAATGGCGTTAAAAAACTTGTGCCCCGATTGACGAAGAAACGACATCAGATCGAAGATCATCCGTGATTGAGAAATCTTGCCATCAACCAATTCGTAGAATTCGGCAAAACGAACCCATGAGGTCTGCCCAGTCGGTGGAAGCCCGAGCCATTCGTTCGTGAAAGTCCCGACCATATTTCCGCCGGTCACTACCCAGTCCTTGCCAAGGTAGCTGCCACCAAAGAGGAAATGTAGATGCTTACGGGCGTCGGGAAACGCTTTGCAGTATGGCTTGTAATATTGCTCCCCAATCGCGTCCCTGCCGCGAACGATGTTGATCGGGTGGAAACCGTAGTAATCGGCATCCTCAAGCCAATATTGTGCGAGGTAGCCATCGATCTCGTCAGGAGACAGGTTCCGGAACTTGTCCACCACTTCCTTAATGATCAACTTATTCTTTATGTTAAGTGCCTGATCTACAATTCGATTTGGCATCTCCATCTGGGCTCTCCGTGGTTGCGGACGGTTTCGCACTCAATACAACACACATCACATTTCCGCAAGAGACATAGGCCTATTGTCGAAAACATTATCCAAAGATGGCCACGAACTTACCTTGTTACTTGATGAAAGCAGACATTCTAGCCCCCCGCTGGCACAATCCAACGCTCAGAGGTCTCTGAATCAAACGTAAATGCGCCCAAATTCAGGCATCATGCCGCGCCCAAAGAGCGGGCCCCGATCCTCAGAACGCCATGAGGGCACCTCTATTTTGACTGATTTTGCGCCGATGGCGCAAGTGCTTCAGCCTGCAGCGCGTTGGAATGCGTCAGCTGCCGGGTTGTTGCGTCAGATTTGATGAAGCACGGCCCGTTTTGCTTCGCAGACCTTCGTTTCAGGACCGCTTTTCGTGATGCGCAGCATGATCTACGTCCTTGCTCGACTGGTTTCTACGCCGGATTTTGGTTGATGCGACGCAGCTGGCAGAGACGGCGCATGTTGTAAGCAATGTTCTTCATCCCGATCTTTGCTTTGGCGCGTGCCAAGCCGATCGTGCGCACCAGCGTGCCGCCCATGTCGTTGGTTTGTGCGCCGAAGACATGCTCCATACGGACCCGAACGATGGATTTAGTGCGGTTGCTGCCCTTCGCCTGTGCGGTCAGTGGCTTGCCGCGTATGCCTTTGCGGTGGATGTGGCTTGTCAGTTTCTGATCCCTGAGCTTGGCCTCCATCTCCTCTGATCGATAGGCTGCGTCCGCCCAGACGCCCGATCCGGTGTTCCCCCGCATCAGCAAGTGATCAACTGCCTGACTGTCATGCACAGCGGCATTGCTGACATGATAGCGCCTGACCACCTTGTGCTTGCGATCCACATTCACGTGATTTTTGAAGCTGTAATGGCTCTTACCGTGCTTCTTCGTCCAACGCGCATCGACATCCTTCTGGCTACGCTTGGCGGGCTTGTCTGCCCAATCCTCGGGCACGTCGCCCCTCTTGATCGCCGCGTTCTCGTCGCGCGTATTGTGGTTGCGTGGCACCGGCACGATGCAAGCATCCAAAATCTGCCCGCCGCGGGCGATGTAGCCCTGTCGATTAAGATGACCGTCGAACAGCTGGAATAGCTCCTCCACCTTACCTGCTTGCGCCAGCGCGTCGCGGTAAAGCCAAACCGTCTTGGCATCAGGAACACGATCCCCCAGGCTCAGCCCCAGAAATCGCATGAAGGAAAGTCTGTCGCGGATCTGATACTCGATCTGATCGTCGGAAAGGTTGTAAAGTGCGCTCAGGATCAGCATCTTGAACATCAGCATTGCATCTATCGGCTTGCGCCCGGCCCGAGACTTGCGATCCGAATCTGGCTTGCGCCAGATCCGTTCAAGAGCCGGACGAAACTCCTCCCACGGCACGACCGCATCGATCTCGACCAGCGGGTCCTTCTTGGAGTCCAAGCTCGCGTAACGGTCCGAAAGATCGAAAAAACTCATCTGTGCCATCACTGCATCCCCACTGCCAGTTCATTGCCTCACGATACCGCAGTGCAAAGCCAGGAGCAATTTTTAGAGGTGCCCATGAATCAGTTGAGTTTGAATCGCTCTTCGGCGATCCTCTTGAACTCTTTCGCGACAGGAGAAAGTGGCCGTCTGGTCGACCAGAAAAAAAACGCCTGCAATCTCAAGTTCGAGTCGAACGGAATCGCGATGCACTCTGGCATGAACTGTTTGGGCTCAAACCAGCTTCCGATAACAGACACACCCAAACCACTTGCAACCAGCCCGCGAATGCCGCTGGTTGTTCTGATTTCGTATTTTCGGTCGTTGGTAATCCCGTGCTGCAGAAATAGCTCGTCCAATTCAAACTGAATGCGCGCATTCGCCATATATGAGATTAGCTGCTCTTCAGCCAGATCACTTGGTTGTATGATGTCGTATTTTGCCAAGCGGTGTTGTTTGGGCACAATGCAGAACAATGGGCTTTCGTCAATCAGGTGATACTCGATGGTCGGATTCGTCGGCTTGGAAACCGTAATCCCAAAGTCAAAACCCTGGGTGACCATCCATTCAACGGCATCATCGTCTTGACCGGTATCGAATTTTACCTTCGCTCCCGGACAGCTACGCGCAAAATTCCCAATCAACTCGGAAGTAATGTAGGACGAAAATGATGGTGAGGTCATGATGCTCAGGCGAGCGTGGCCGAATTTACCGATCTCCGCAGCTACATCCTTGATGTGGTTCATTCCTGTGACGGCCTGACGTACCTCGTTTACAAGGAGGCGCGCTTCTTCTGTTGGTTCAAGTTGCCGACCAACCCGGAAAAAGAGCTCATAGCCAACTTCTTTCTCGAGATCGGATATGAGTCGGCTCACCGCAGGTTGCGATGTACCCAGAATTTCTGACGCCCCAGTAACTGAACCAGAAGAGACGACCGCCCGAAAGGCATCAACCTGTTTGAACGTAATTTTCATAATTTACGTATGCCAATTTTTGCGTCTAGAACACAACACTATAACCCTTTGTCTCGACTGTGTGGATCAGATTCTGGTCGAGAGCAGGAGTTTTTTGGCCGTACGCTCGTTGAACATCATAACATTAACGAAATTGTACGCATTTTACTTGCGATTTTGATATTTATTCGTTAACAGCACCTTGCCCATCGATCAACCACAAGAGATTGAATCCAAAATGAACTGTCAGCGCCACCTATTTGATATCCCGGAAGAGATTGCGTTCTTCAATTTTGCAGGATTGGCACCAATCCTGAAAAGCTCTCGTGATGCCGGACTTTCCGGCGTGCAACGAAAAGCTCGAGCGTGGGAGGTTGGCGAAAAGGAACGGATTGAAGAACCTAATCGTCTTCGTTCCCTCTTCGCTAACTTGATCGGTGCGACGGCGGGAGATGTCGCACTGATCCCTGCAGCAAGCTACGGCATAGCGACGGCCGCTAGGAACCTTGATCTGAAAAGGGGGCAGAAGATAGTTGTCCTTGCGGACCAATATCCCAACAACGTGCTGCCCTGGATCAAGAAATCAGAAAATGCGGGCGCTGAAGTAGCATTTGTAAAGCGTCCTGACGGCGACGACCTGACGAAAGCTGTTCTTTCAGCGATTGACGAGCGAACTGCGATAACTGCCCTGCCTCATTGTTTCTGGATCGATGGAACACGCCTAGATCTTTCCCAGATCGGACGGCGGTGTCGCGAAGTCGGCTCAGCGTTGGTCATTGACGCAACACAATCATTGGGCGCGGTGCCATTCGATGTAACGGACGTTCAGCCCGATTTCCTCATCTCATCAGCCTATAAATGGTTGCTCTGCCCCTACACACTGGGGTTCCTTTACGTTGCTCCGCAGCATCAGAACGGTGAGCCTCTGGAGCATTCCTGGCGCGGTGAAGTGCGGAATGGTTGGGGTGCAGACTGGGAAGATGGGAATATAGTCTACTCGACCATCCTGCAGCCTGGCACCGCGCGATTCAACATGGGAGAAACCGGCAACATTATTTCTATACCGATGGCTATTGATGCGCTGGAGCAAATTGAACGTTGGGGGGTTTCCGAGATAAATGCGAGCCTGCGCCGAATAACGCAGACAATTATCGACAGAACAAGCGATCTCGGCTTGGTAGCAATATCCGAGGAGTTTCGCGGCGGACACATGGTTGGGTTACGCCTTGTCGATAAAAGCACGGGAGATCGCCTCAAAGACCTTCAAGGTCAAATGGCAGACCACAAAATCTATCTTGGCGTGCGGGGCGACGTCATCCGCATTGCACCGCATCTCAGCGTCAACGAAACAGACGTCGATCGCCTAATTTCGTCGCTCCACTCATTTCTTTGAATTTTGGCGATTATCGTCGTGGTAGGCTATAAATTTTTGATTGCTCGGGCCAGTCTTCTTGCGGCCGGCGTACTTCGTTGAAGCGTTTAGCTGACACTTTCCAACCAACCCAATCGTTCAACTGTACCCTCCCGCGGCACGCATTCACAGCCGACCCAACCATTGTTGTTCCATCCCTGACGATCACATTGACCCTCGGCGATCTGTATTTTTCATGGCAAGGTCGGTTCTGAGGGACATCCAGAACGGGGTGGTGCCATGCTGATTCATCTTTACAAGCAAGCGACGACCACACCGAAGGTAAGGGCTGCAATTCAGGCGAGTGACGAGCCTGCGTCAGTTCTGGCGGAACGGTTTGGCACGACGGAGCAAACCATCTATAAGTGGCGGCACCGCGATAGCGTGCTTGATCGCAGCCACGCAGCGCATCGGTTGCAGACCACCCTCACCCCGGCACAGGAAGCTGTCGCCGTCACGTTGCGCAAAACACTGCTCGTATCGTTGGATGACCTGCTGGCCGTGGTGCGGGAATTTCTTAATCCGGATGTCTCGCGCTCAGGACAGGATCGCTGTTTGCGCAGGCATGGCGTGGGCAACCTGCGCGACCTGAAGGTCAAGGCCGCCCGCCCTAAACACAGCGGCTTCAAGGCTTATGAGCCCGGCTAAATCCACATCGATGTGAAGTATCTGCCCCACCTTCTCGGCAGCATGCTTTGCATGCGCCTGCTAGGCAGCGAATGGCTGATCAAACCTCTCGCCGGTATCTGTTTGTCGCGGTTGATAGGACCACTTCAGACCAAGGCGCGGCTTGCCCAGGTGGAACGTCATGTTGTCGAACTGGACGCCGAAATCGCAGCACTGATCGCGGCAGGACAGACCACTGCACGCAACCGAGATATTCTGTGCTCCATGCTGGGGATCGGTACGGTCACGGCCGCAGCCATGCTGACCTTGATGCCGGAGATCGGCACGCTTGAGCGCAAACAGCTGGCAAGCTTGGCTGGTCTCGCGCCCATCACCCGCCTTTCTGCTTCTCGGCGATTGAAGGCAATCGCCTGCCAGCCAATGGGTCAGTGGCAGGGCAAGGCGTTTATTGGAAGCGGGCGCAAACCATTGCGCCATGCACTCTACATACCAGCATTGGTCGCTATGCGGTGCAACCCAGACCTCAAAGCTAAATACGAACAACTGCGTACGGCAGGAAAGCCCGCCAAGGTCGCCATCGTCGCCGTCGTCGCCGTCATGCGCAAGCTCATCGAAATGGCAAATGCACTTGTCAAAGCTGATCGCACGTGGACCCCAAAAACCGCTTGATCAAGACGGCTACTCTACAACCAGCAGCTGCCGCAGTCCGCCTTGGGCAGCAAGACGCCCTTGCAGGCGATAAAAGACTGGTACAAACTTAAACCAGAGCTGTTCAAGAAACAGCAGTACTACCGTCCGGGATGCGACAAATAGCCCCGGTAAAATCGTCAGCGATTACTCAGAGGATTGGACCGGTCACACTCAGGTCCTCGACGCTTCAAATTTGGCCCAGACTTCCTCAAGCTTGTCTATATCAAAGCCTGGCTCCCGCGCCGGGCCCAAAACAATAGCTTCGCTTGAGATGACATTTTCGATCGCCGATTTCAGTTCTGGGATCACCTCGTTTGGGATCACCAATGCGCCGTGCCTGTCGGTATGAATAAGCTCGCCTTGGGCGACGCGCATACCTTTGATGTTAACAGGAGTTCCAATCTCGATGGCATGAACGAAACCGTGGCTGGGGCCGACGGACCCGGAAAGCACCGGGAACCCATCATCCATCACATCCAAATCGCGCATCACACCGTTAGTGACAGCACCAGAAAGTCCCAGTCCCTTGTGCACCGCGACATGAACTTCGCCCCACCAACCGGCAATGCAGTTGGGGTAGTCCACATCCTCGACCACTGCCACCGTTGGCCCAATCCCTCCAGCCATCGACCGAAAATACTCCATGCGACGCGCCCGGATCAACTCGGGCGGCTCCATCGGCGGGGCCAGACCCGATATCTTAGCCGTTCGCGCATACCCGACGGTTGCCGGATCTCCTGGTCGCGAATGCTGCATGGTCCCGCGCGTAAAACTGTTGAAGCCACGTTTTCCCTGAGCGACTTCAATTGCATTGCACACGGTTGGAGTATCGACCCTGCGCAACAACGCGAGCAGATCCTCGGAAATTACATATCCAGCCATTTTTTCAGTTCCTCATTCGTTTGTTGCGGTTGTTCCAATGTTGGAAGATGACCTGCCCCTTGCAAGACAACCAGACGCGAGTTTGGGATCAGTTCGTGCATCAGTTCGTGCCGTGTCACTGGACAAAGCAGATCCTCTTCGCCGCACAGAACAAGCGTCGGGATTTTGACGGACTGCAATGTCGTGCGCTGGTCCGGCCGGCTCTGGATGGCGCAAGATTGGCTTTCGAAAACGTCCGGTCCGAGTGATTTTGCCATTGCCAAACAAAGGTCTTTGATCCTCACATTTGATGAACCCTCCCCAAAATAGTTGGGTATCATCTCGTTGCTCATGACCTCTAACATCTCTCCGGACCGTGCCTTTTGACGCTGCCTCTCGCGACGTGCCGCCATTTCCGGCAGGTCCGCTAGCGGGCTGGTATCCACCAGAGCCAGGCGGGAGACGCGATCCGGAGCAATACGGACCAACTCCATCGCGACGAGACCGCCCATGGACAACCCGGCCAGTGCAAACCACTGCGGCGCTTCCGAAAGAACTTGCATCGCAAGCCCAGTCATCGTGTTCGCGCCATGAAGCGATGGGACTACGCAGCGGCGCTCCGAGGATATTGAGGCAATCTGCCTGGCGAAAAGACGTTCGTCGCACATCATGCCAGGAAGTAGGACGAGAGGTTCCTTCATCAGCTGAGCGGCATCGTTTTCCCAGCAGAATCGTCTGTTGCACGGGCTCGGTACATGCTCGTCTCGCCTGTCATCGACGGACCCACCGAACGCGGTAAGCCTTTAGGCAACAGGCAGGTATCACCAGGATTGAGCGTGGTTGTGCCTCCTTCCCATTCCAGACGCCAATGACCCCTCATCGGCATCAAAACCTCGGGTACATCACACACGTACTGATCCGGAGGAATTGACCCGCGAGAGATGAAATCGACTTCGAACCCCGGACGATCCCGTATCTTGGCATCCGCACCAATGACCTTTGCTGGCTGCCGGTCGGAAAGCGCCATCAGATCCCAGTATCGTGCCACGTAATTTGGAACGACATCCTCAGTGCTTGGTTCGCCGCGCTTGGCTAGTTCATCTTTTGACATTAGTGGCATGGGGTTGATTTTTTCAGGCAGCGGTTCGCCCTTTTTAGCATCATAGAGTTTGCCGTTTTCCCCAAGGACAAGGCCGTGTTCGGCTGCATCCTCAATGACCTGCGGCGCCCAGATAACACCGCCACCGGCGTCGTCTCCACCCAAAAAGGCCATGATCATTCCATAGTCTGTACCGATGTTCTCGAAGCCTCGAAAAATGCCGGTAGGAATATTGAATATATCACCTTCCTCCAGAACCACCTCGCCAGCGTCCCCCCTTCGACCCCAAAAAAACCGCCAGCGCCCTTTGAGCACAAAAAAAGCTTCTGCGGTGTTGTGGTCATGCAGCGAGTTCCGACATCTCGGAGGCTGACCGCCAGCGCCAATGTTGAATCCCGGCGTATCGCGGATATGCACGTGTTGATCAGGGCTCTCCGAGACGCCACCGCCGATGATTGTGAAATTCTCTTTCTGATTAGAACCAGGGGTATGGGCATCAATGAAGGCAGTCTTGCAGGGCACCAGATCGCCGTAGCGGACTATCTTTTTTTCCATTTCTTGGGGCGTCATGGCTTCGTTAACCTTCCTTTATTTTGGCGTGAACGGTGCGTTGGTCGGCTGCAATTATCCAAGGATAACCCCAGCTTTGCGCAAAGCATTCTCAACACAACCCATAATTATTAGTCACATAACTCATCACATTTTATTAGACAATTGACAAGCGGATTTCACAAATACTATGTGTCGGATGTGGAGATACGCCTACCATCTCAACTGAAGGATCCTACAAGATCATCGCAGACGGGTTGTGCATTGAGAAAATGTTACTCGGCAGCGGATTCAGCCCCTTCCGGCATCAGACCCCTGAGATGAATGGTAGATACGATGTGACCGACGACAGTATAGGCTCGGCCCGAATCGAGTCCAGGAGCATCGCTTTTTTAAAGAGTTTGCGGCCTCCGGAGGGAAGCGTTTGGCCTCAGCTTAGTTTGTTCACTCAAATTGATCACGATGAAGAAAAGGCTAAATTTTGATGGAAAAAGATATCGAGCACTTTGGGGCAGAAGGGTTTGGAGTTGCGAAAACTCCAACACCACTTACGCCAGTCGTTCGCGCCGGTCAGTTCGTTTTTGTGTCAGGCTTGGTTCCACGACAGAAAAATGGCGAGATCCTAGGCGGCGACGTAGTAGGCCAGACCCGAGTGATCATGGAGAACTTGGGCGACGTCCTGGCAGAGGCTGGCTGCGGGTTAGGCGATGTTGTCAAGACAACCGTTTATCTTCGGGACCCGGACGATTTTGCGGCCTTCAACACAGTATATTCCTCGTTTTTTGCAAATAGAAAACCCCCTGCACGCACTTGCCTGCAAAACGACATGGTCATTGATATCAAAGTCGAAATTGAAGCCATTGCTTACTACCCCGGCCTTGCAGGAGGCCCCCGTGATGACTGATGCCCTAAAAAAAATCGGCCATTCGTGAGGGCGGCGGTTCCAGCACTGGAATCTGGGCAAAAGGTTCGCCTCCAGCGCTACACTGCATTCCCAAAATATGAAAAGGCGAGAATACCTCCGTGTCGCCAAACAAGATGAGTGAAAAACTGACCCGTTCCGGGTGCACACCCTCAGGCAATTTATTGGTGACTGCGTCGCCCAGCTGACCTTCTCGTTTCAGTACGAGAGGAATTTATCCGCAATAAAGAATATGATTGGCAGCATCGGGACAACTCAAAGCTGGTACGCGCGACCGCACAACCAAGATCTAGAGCGCGCGATTTCTCGGGTAGTTTCGACGAACCAATGCATTCTGCAAGACGGGCATGAAAATCGAGTGCCTGGCGGGGGCCGGATTTCCTAGGCAAAGTCTTTTCAAGATTGGCATAGTGGAAAACCGGGTATTCGTTGGCCTGTACGTCAGTTTCATAATAGTGGGGCGATTTAGGTTAGCTTTCGCTTTATAATCTCGGAGTCAGACTGTCAGGCTTGCTGCCCGTCGGGCGCCAAGCGCTATGCTTTTCAGTTTGGAATAAGCAATGTCGGGGTCTACAACTCCGAAACCGGCGAAAGTACCAAAGCCGCAATCTGAACCTGCGATCACACGATTTGCACCAACTATATCCACGAACCGCCCAATGCGTTGGGCCACAAGCTCAGGGTGCTCGACAAAATTAGTCGTCGTGTCCACCACGCCTGGCACTAGAATCTTGTCCTCGGGAATCTCGGATTTTCGGTCGCGGAACACGGTCCATTCGTGAGCATGGCGCGGGTTCGATGTTTCAAATAATACGTAGCGCGATTTGGTGGACATCAATGTCGAGAAAACCTTATCCATGCCAATGTCGCAGCAATGCGGGCCTTCGTAATTTCCCCAGCAAATGTGGATCCGGATTTGCTCTTTGGGAACATTTTGTAGCGAATGGTTGAGCGCCTCGACGTTCATATCGGCGATTTTGATAAAGTCTTCATCCGAAAGATCGTTGAAAAGCATATGGCGTGACAGGGCGAGGTCAGGACAATCAAGCTGAAGGTCCAGACCAGCAGCGGCAATAGTCTCGTATTCGGTCTTCATTACATCAGCAAGTGCGGCCAGATATGTCTCGCGGTTTGGGTAGAAATCATTTGGTAAGAACGAAGAAATTACGCCGGGGCTGGCTGCGTTCATGAACCCGCGTTTCGCCCCGTGTGCCTTCATTGCCAACTTGAGGTTAGCAATGTCCTTTTCGAGTTCGCTCTGACCCTTCGAACGCACCTCACCTGTACACATTGGACGTGCAAATTGCGGGGTCCCGCCGTCATCTGCGAGTCGTTTGAGAAAGTGTGGAAACATCTTCAGATCTGCAGGCGCGCTGCGCTGGCTGTCACCGGAAAAGCCAAAGTAGCGATCTTTTACATAGGTCGCGTACGAAATTTTTGAGGTTTCGCCATCACTGACAATATCAATACCTGCCTCAACCTGTTTGCGGACCGTTTCCGAGACGGTGACGGTCATACAGGCGTCAAATCCAGTCTGATCAAAGGGCTGCTCGTTCTCACGAGCAAAAATGAAATCTACAACGTCTTGAGTGCGCGGCAGAGAGCCGACGTGGGTTGTTAAGATCTCTGACACTTGTGTTTCCTTTCGAGCATTAACGCCGTCGTCATTTTGTTAGTTCGGTGCCGTTAAGAACACCGTGGGCCCAATTTGCTATATCCAGAAGTTTTGCGTCCTGACTTCGCCTCCCGATTAGCTGAAAACCGAGCGGCAACCCGTTGGCTCCGGATCCGAATGGGAGGGCGATGCATGGCAATTGCAACAGATTCCACATGCGACTGAACAACGGATTTCCGGTGGCATCCAACCCTTTGGGGGCGGTTCCAGGTGCTGAGGCAACCAAGAGCGCGTCGACATCGACAAACATATGCTCAAGTTGAGCATTTGCACGGTCTCGTAAAGCCAGTGCGTCCTCGTATTGGGCGTCGGTGATCTTCCGACCTGCTTCTATAAGAGCCGCAAACTGTGGGCTGATCTGATTGCGATGGATGTCGTACTCATGTGCGCGAATACGCGCTGTCTCGTACCCCATTACAACAATCTGGGCTTCCGTCAGCCGATCAAAAATCTGTGGATGTGGGACCTCGCCCGTCTCAGCACCTGCGGAGGAAAATACAGTCATCGCGCGGGTACAGACATCGCGCATTTCCAACGTCCCCTCCCACCAATGCGGACCGCGCATCAAACAAATCCTTGGTTTTGTTTTTGAAAAATCTGGACTTTGACAAGCCTCATTTCCCGTGAGCACCGCCCTCGCCAACGCAAGGTCACGCGTGTTGCGTGCTAGAACTCCCAACGTATCCATTGAAGGTGATAGCGCCATGACGCCGCTCAGACTGAACGCGCCGGTTGTCGGTTTCAGTCCGCAAATACCGCAATATGCCGCAGGCCGGATCAGTGACGCGGCGGTTTGTGACCCGAAGGCCAGTGGCACCATGAAATCCGCTACCGCAGCGGCAGACCCGGACGAAGATCCACCGGGCGTATGGGCTAGGTCGTGGGGGTTTGCCGTTTTTCCGGGCCTAAAATACGCAAACTCAGTCGTAACGGTTTTTCCGATTGGAATAGCGCCTGCGTCGAGGAAGGACTGAACGCAAGACGCGTTTTTTGCTGGGCTGCGATGGGCATAGATCTTACTGCCCCAACTTGTGGTCATGTCCTTGGTATCTATAATATCTTTGATCGCAAATGGCACACCATGGAGCGGGCCGACGATGGGGAGAGCATCGGCTGCCTTGGCCAACTCCATGGCGCGATCCGCGTCGAGGTGCTG
>Ga0163215_101380_pt1 | contig 15113 bp, 10 predicted proteins | sample SynspAceP_FD_185934 | JGI IMG/M metagenome (GOLD analysis project Ga0163215, IMG submission 185934) | Saline lake microbial communities from Ace Lake in Antarctica - Synechococcus sp. Ace-P (Hybrid Assembly) | ecosystem: Environmental > Aquatic > Non-marine Saline and Alkaline > Saline | place... | reverse complement strand
CCTTCAGGATTGCCTCGTATAGCCACTCCGGTTTGAGCTCGAGCGAGAGTCGGATGAGAATGGCCGGAAATCCATTCTCGATGAATGGATAAATGTGCTTGGTAATCCGAAGCCCGGATCTTCAATGTGAATTCAAACATGGACAGCTTTCCGGCTGTTGTTGGCTCGAGAAGCATAATTAGCAACGGTTAACGTACTGTGCTTGGCGGTAAAATTGATTTTACTGCTCGTTTTGACTAATTGGCCGAAGCACTTTACCAGCGTGTTTGCGGAGAATTCGTCAGTGCGAAGTGCCGGTTGTTTTGCGACGCCGTACACACACCAGGATAGTGTTGGCAGTCCGGACAGCGGGTGGCCCAATGATCTTCCGGGCGGACATCATGCCCGTCATTGCTTCTGATGTCCGTGAAAAGCTGACGCCTGACTATGCCCACAATCAATGGGCATCAGGGCAAGCGCCTTGTTCCCATGAGTGCTGTCCTGATTTGCTGCCTTGCGGGACGGCTTGGCGCAATCTTCATTTCGTAACTTAGAGAGTAATGCTCCGGATTTTGTGCCGGGAAACGGGATGAAGGAAAAGGCTCCGAAAGGCTGGCAAGGGCTCCAATGCGGGGCTCAACGAGCTGCGATGCGAGGGATTGTGATGACTGCTGACAAAGCGAAAAAGCATGTGGCTGTGCTCATGGGCGGGTTCTCTTCCGAGCGTCCGGTCAGTCTGGCGTCGGGCAAGCCTTGCGCCGAAGCACTCGAGAACGCCGGGTATCAAGTCACGTGTGTCGATGTCGGCCCCGATATCGCCTCGGTTCTGTCGGACCTGAAGCCGGATATCTGCTTCAATGCGCTGCACGGCCCTTATGGCGAAGACGGCACCATTCAGGGTGTGCTCGAGTATCTCGGAATTCCCTACACCCATTCCGGCGTCACCGCTTCGGCGCTCGCCATGGACAAGCGCCTGTCGAAGATTGTCGCCAAGGCGGTGGGCATTCCGGTGGCAGAATCCAAGGTGATGAACCGGCATGATTTCACCTCTGCTCACCCAATGGCGCCGCCCTATGTGGTCAAGCCGGTCAATGAAGGATCGAGCTTTGGCGTCGTTATTGTCAGCGAGGGCCAGTCGCATCCGCCGCAGGTGATCACCTCGAAAGAATGGAAATATGGCGACACCGTTATGGTCGAACGTTACGTCGCCGGGCGGGAGCTGACCTGCACCATCATGGGTGATGTGGCGCTGGCTGTCACCGAGATAGTGCCGCAAGGACACAGCTTCTACGATTATGACTCTAAATACGTTGCCGGGGGCTCCAAACACGTTTGTCCGGCAGAAATTTCACCAATTGTTTACCAAAAAATACGTAGGTTGAGTTTGAAGGCGCATCAAGCGATCGGCTGTCGCGGCGTGAGCAGGTCTGATTTCCGTTATGATGACCGTTTCTCCGAAGATGGAGAGGTCATCTGGCTCGAAGTCAACACCCAGCCCGGCATGACACCGACATCCTTGGCGCCGGAAATGGCCCTGCAGGCGGGGCATTCGTTTGAAGAATTTGTCAGCTGGATGGTGGAGGACGCTTCGTGTCGTCGATAACGGGAAACAAAGGCAGAGCCGCTCAAGCGGTCAATGCGATGGGACGTGAAGCGTTCCCGGGCGCATTTGTTCTGCCGCGTTTTCTGCGCCGTCCCGTACGCTATTTCATCGCGCTGGCCACTGGCCGGGTTGATATTCGCCCGCATGCCGGATCGGTTGCAGCGTTTGCCTTTTTCGCCGCAACCGGCTTTTACGGGATGACGCTTGGCGGTCACACCCATGCTGTCACCCAGGCGATGACCACCGGCGTCGGATTCGCGCTCGAAGACGTGCACGTCAGTGGCAATGCCGAAACCTCCGACATTGATATCCTGCAGCAACTCGGGCTGGACGGATCGACATCGGTGGTGGCGATTAATGCGCACGTGGCGCGTGAGAGGCTTATCGAGCTGCCTTGGGTCACCGATGCGCATGTTCAGAAGATTTACCCGCGCGGACTTTCGGTCCGGTTGGTGGAGCGCAAACCTGTCGGCATCTGGCAGCATGGTGACATGCTGTCGTTGATTGATGCGCGCGGCGATGTGATCGCGCCGCTCGGTGGGGCCCGTCATGCGGACCTTCCGCTTTATGTCGGCCTGGGCGCTGACGCCCATGCTGACGAGCTGGAAGCGCGGTTGCTGTTTTACCCGGAGCTGCGCGCCAGGGTGAAAGCTGCGATCCGTATTGCTGACCGTCGTTGGGATCTCAGGCTCGACAATGGTGTTACGCTGAGCTTGCCTGAAGATAATGTTGGCGCGGCGTTGAAGCGCCTTGCTGATTTTGACGCCGGTCGCGATGTGCTTTCACGCGATATCACAGCCGTTGATCTGCGGTTGGAAGACCGGGTGACGTTGCGGCTGACCGAGGCTTCATTCGAACGCCGCAAGGATGCGCTTGAAGCCCGCGCCAAACTGATCAAGGCGGGTAAAAAGTCGTGAGTTTGTTCCGCCCCTCCTCGATGCTGCCCCGGCTCAAGCCGCTGTCGTCCAAGCGTGTCAGCATTGTCACGGTGCTGGATATCGGCTCATCGAAGGTGGTCTGCATGATTGGCCGGCTGACGCCGGTGGAAGCCGCGGAAGTGTTGTCGGGACGCACCCACAGCATTGAAATTCTCGGCATCGGCCATCAGAAGTCGCGCGGCATCAAGGCCGGTGTGATTTCCGATATGGACGCGGTGGAAAACTCGGTGCGGCTCGCGGTTGATGCGGCCGAGCGGATGGCTGGCGTGACGGTTGAAAGCCTGATCGTCAACGTTACCGCCGGACGCTTGAAGAGCGAAACCCATTCTGCATCGGTTAATCTTGGCGGCCATGAGATCGCCACGGGTGATTTGGCCAAGGTGGTCAATGCCGCCACGCGGCAAAGCCAGCACAACGAGCGTGCCATCCTGCATTCGCTGCCGTCGAGCTATACGCTTGATGGCGAACGCGGCATCCGCGACCCCGCAGGCATGTATGGTGATCAGCTTGGTGTCGACATGCATGTGCTGACGGCTGACCGGGCGCCGCTCAGAAATCTCGAGCTGTCGATCAATCGTGCCCACCTCACGGTTGAGGCGATGGTGGCGACGCCTTATGCGTCCGGACTTGCAGCACTTGTTTCCGATGAGGCTGAAATGGGGTGTGCTGCCATCGATATGGGCGGCGGGACCACCACGATCTCGGTGTTTTCCGAAGGCAAGCTGGTTTACGCCGATGCGATCGCGCTTGGTGGCCACCATGTCACCATGGATCTGGCGCGCGGATTGTCGACGCGGCTTGACGATGCCGAGCGCATCAAGGTTGTCCACGGCTCCGCGCTGCCTCAGGCGGGCGAAGACCGCGACGTGATTTCCATCCCGCCATTCGGCGAGGATGAGCGTGATCTGCCGACCCATGTGCCGCGCGGGCTTGTCTCGCGCATCGTGCGCGCCCGTGTCGAGGAAACGCTGGAAATGCTGCGCGACCGGATCCAGCAATCGGGCTACGGCTCGCTTGTCGGCAAGCGCATCGTGCTGACCGGCGGTGCCAGTCAGATGACGGGTCTGTCCGAAGCAGCCCGCCGCATTCTGGCGCGCAACGTGCGTATCGGTCGGCCGCTCGGGGTCTCCGGACTTCCGGCTGCAGCTAAGGGACCGACGTTCTCAACAGCGGTGGGCCTGATGATTTATCCTCAGGTCGCCCACTTTGAATCACACGGCTCAGGCGAGGGCGGCTTTGCCGTCATGGCCGGAGCCGGCGGCCGCCTGTCCCGTATGGGGCAGTGGCTTAAAGAGAGTTTTTGAATTCACCGAATTGGCCGACGCGGCGGTGCGGCCATGCCAAAAGAAGGAACGGGTTCCATGACCATCAACTTGCAGAAGCCGGACATCACCGAGCTGAAGCCCCGCATCACGGTATTCGGGGTCGGCGGCGGCGGCGGAAATGCCGTTAACAACATGATCAATGCTGGGCTCCAAGGCGTCGATTTCGTTGTCGCCAACACGGATGCCCAGGCTCTGACGATGTCCAAGGCCGACCGGTTGGTCCAGCTTGGCGTTGCAGTAACCGAAGGTCTCGGCGCGGGTTCGCAGCCGGAAGTCGGCCGCGCGGCAGCGGAAGAATGCATCGATGAACTGATTGATCATCTCAATGGCACCCATATGTGTTTCGTCACTGCAGGCATGGGCGGAGGCACCGGTACCGGGGCAGCTCCCGTTGTCGCACAGGCCGCTCGCGACAAGGGCATCCTGACGGTCGGCGTGGTCACCAAACCGTTCCATTTCGAGGGCCAGCGCCGCATGCGGCTTGCAGAGGCGGGTATCGAGGAATTGCAGAAATGCGTAGATACGCTGATCGTGATCCCGAACCAGAACCTGTTCCGCATCGCCAACGACAAGACCACCTTCGCCGACGCTTTCGCGATGGCCGATCAGGTGCTCTATTCCGGCGTTGCCTGCATCACTGACCTGATGGTCAAGGAAGGCCTGATCAACCTCGACTTCGCCGACGTTCGTTCGGTGATGCGCGAGATGGGTCGCGCCATGATGGGCACCGGCGAGGCTTCAGGTGAAGGCCGCGCAATGGCTGCGGCAGAAGCTGCAATCGCCAACCCGCTGCTCGACGAGACCACAATGAAGGGTGCGCAAGGCCTGTTGATCTCGATCACCGGCGGTCGTGACATGACGCTGTTCGAGGTTGATGAAGCCGCGACCCGCATCCGTGAAGAAGTCGACGCCGACGCCAACATCATTCTGGGTGCGACCTTTGACGAAGCGCTTGAGGGTCTTATCCGGGTTTCTGTTGTTGCGACCGGTATTGACCGGGTCGAAGGTGCTGAGCAGCGTCCAATCCAGTCTCCATCGCGCCCAGTTGTTCGTCCGGCAACTAGCGCTCAGCCGCAGGCCGCACGTCCTGCAACGCAGCCTGCTACTGAGCCTTCAGCTGTCGCCAAGGATCCGCTGGCCGAAACCATCCTGTCGGCGGAAGCTGATCTGGAGCGGGAACTCGATATTGCCACCCAGATCGATCTTGCAGCACAGACGCAAGCAGCCAAGCCGGTTGCACAGCCCGGCTTTCAGCCGCAAAGCCGTCTTTTCGCCAATTCAGGCGAAGTAGCTGCAGCTCCGCAGCCAGCCGTTGCTGCTGCACCGCAGCGTCCGGCCATGACGGCCCCGCAAAAGCCTGCGTCGCAGCCTGTCCCGGCCGTGCCGGAAATGCGTATGGAAGCTCAGTCGAGCCGGATGCCTCGCGTCGAGGACTTTCCACCAGTGGTCCAGGCTGAAATCGAGCATCGCGCTGCGCCGCAGGGGCAAGCCGATGAACGCGGCCCTATGGGTTTGCTCAAGCGAATCTCGAGCTCGCTCGGCCGCCGCGAAGAGGACGAAGCGACTCATGCCGCTCCAACCGGCCAGGCTCCGCAGGTTCGCCGTCCACTGTCGCCGGAGGCCAGTGTTTATGCACCGCGTCGCGGGCAGCTTGACGATCAGGGCAGAATGACACCGCAGGCACGTTCGGCTCATGATGATGAACAGCTCGAGATTCCGGCGTTCCTGCGCCGTCAATCAAAATGAGTTGTTAACTTGCCATTAACCAGATTGTGCATGGCGGTCACTTGGCCGCCATGCCTTTTTAACTCTTTGTTTAGCGTGAGGTTTTGAATTTTTCTCAATGTTACGACTTCGTAACAGATGGAAAAAAAGCGTGATTTGGAAACTCGGGTTCATCGCCGTATCTTGCTCCTCAACTACAAGGGTATGGGGCAGTCAACCGCGCTGGGGAAGCACGGGATTGTTCCTGACGATTGGGGAACTCATGGTCTTGATCGACCGTGTCAGACTTTGCGGGAAACGGCGACCTTTATGAGCAGCGATGTAATCGGCCTTCAGACCACGATTTCGAGGTCTATCTCTCTTTCTGGCATCGGTGTTCATTCCGGTGAGAACGTCTCGATCTCCTTCAATCCCGCAGATCCCGATACCGGCATTGTCTTCAACCGTCTGCTTCCGTCCGGCGACATCGTCAGCGTTCGCGCAGTGTCCTCGCAGGTCGGCTCCACTGATTTGTGTACTCTTCTGGGCAAAGCTCCTGATCGCTCGATAGCGACGGTTGAGCACCTGATGGCTGCTCTTTATGCGCTCGGCGTCGACAATATCAGCATTGATCTTGATGGCAGTGAAGTGCCGATCATGGACGGCAGCGCCGCCGTATTCATTGAAGCACTCGACACCGCCGGCCTTGTCAATCATGCAGTCAAGCGCCGCTATATTCGCGTTATCAAGCCGGTGCGCATCGAAATGGGCGGCTCGTGGGCTGAATTCAGCCAGCACAACGGCACCCGTTTCGAAATCGACATTGATTTCGATACACCGCTGATCGGACGTCAGTCATGGAAGGGTGAAGTCACAGCGGACACATTCCGCCGTGAACTGGCCCGCGCCCGCACCTTTGGCTTCATGCGTGATGTCGAACGGCTTTGGGCTTCTGGCCACGCGCTGGGGTCGTCGCTTGAGAATTCCGTGGTGATCGGTGATGATGACAAGGTGATCAATGTCGAGGGACTTCGTTTCCGCGACGAGTTCGCCCGCCACAAGACGCTTGATGCCGTGGGCGATCTGGCACTGGCCGGGGCTCAGTTCATCGGCTGCTATCGCAGCTACCGTGGTGGTCACAAACTCAACGCAGTGGCGTTGAGGGCATTGCTGGCCGATCAGTCTGCCTATGAAGTGGTCGAAGCTCCGGCTCGCCGGAACACTGTTCGCCATGGTGAACTGGTGGCGGTCAACGCCGCAACGTTCGCTCCTTGGGCCGTTTGATAGCCTGAACCTGGTCTCGCTGGCATCATTCCAATCTAGGGCACCGTTCGATAAATAAGACGCATTGTGCCGCAATGTTTTTATGGGCTGAGAAGAATTTTCGGCGAAGAGCATACCTGCCGGTACGTTCGAGACGAAATTCCTTCTCAGGACTTGAAAGCATGCGGCCCTTCGGGTTGGCTGAAACCTGCTGTCCGCTGCGTCGGACGGCTTGAGAGATGGATCCGCATCGCTCTGCACCACCCTTCTTGTGAAACAGCAGGTTTGAGCCAACACATTGCACCTTATTAATCGAACGGTGCCCTAAACTCGTGATATTGAATAGGTTCATTGCCACAAAATTGCGGCAAAGCGTCTTCATGACGTTGCGAAGTTCGGTCATTTCCGGATAGAAACGCTGGTCTGGTTCTGCGGGAAATTGGTTTGCCGCGGCTGTTGAGAGGTTTGCAGGATGGATACTTCGGTCAAGGGTGGGCGCGGGCGCGCGTTTCGAGTTGCGCTCATTGTCGCCGGGTTGGCTGGCGTCTCGCCATTTGTGAGTGGCTGTCAGTCAGATCCTGACATCGACATTACAGCCTATGCGCAATCCATTGAACCGGCCGACGTGCTTTACAACCAAGGTCTTGCAAATCTGCAGGCTGGGGAGTTGACCGAGGCTAACAGAAAGTTCGGGGCTGTCGACAAACAGCATCCCTATTCCGAGTTCGCCCGTAAGGCGATGGTGATGAGCGCGTTTACCAATTACCGCCAGGGCCAATACTCAGAGGCGATCAACACGGCTTCGCGCTATCTCAGCCTTTATCCCAACGACGAGGACGCGGCTTACGCGCAGTATATCGTAGGACTTGCTTATTACCGGCAAATTCCCGAGGTGACGCGGGATCAGCGCACTTCAGCCAGGGCAATTGCCGCGTTTACCGAAGTGATCGAGCGCTACCCCGATTCCGAATATGTCGAGGACAGCCAGACCAAGTTGCGTTATGCGCGGGACCAGTTGGCAGGCAAGGAAATGCAGGTCGGGCGTTATTACCTTGAGCGCAAGGAATATGTTGGGGCGGCCAACCGGTTCCGTCAGGTGATTGAGCAATATCCCAACACCCGCCAGATCGAAGAGGCGCTGGCGCGTCTGGTCGAGACCTATTATGCGATGGGACTGGAAAGCGAAGCACAGACGGCGGCGGCCGTACTCGGGCATAATTATCCCGACAGCCAGTGGTATGCAGATTCCTACAAGCTCCTTAAGACCCGTGGCCTTGAGCCTCGGGAGAACAAGGGCTCCTGGATATCGCGCGCCGGGGCCCGCCTCGTCGGCGCCTGAAGCAGGCGGCGATGCTTGTCCAGCTGTCGATTCGCGATATCGTCCTGATCGAGAAGCTTGATCTCGAATTTGACGCCGGTCTGTCGGTCCTCACCGGCGAAACCGGTGCGGGCAAATCCATCCTTCTTGACAGTCTCTCGCTGGCGCTTGGCGGCCGGGGTGATGGCAGCCTTGTGCGCCATGGTGCGGCCAAGGGGCAGGTGACTGCAGTGTTCGATGTTGGCGCGGACCATCCGGCACGCAAGCTGCTGCGCGATAACGATATTGATGATGATGGTGATCTGGTGTTTCGCCGGGTTCAGTCTGGCGATGGCCGCACGCGTGTGTTCATCAACGACCAGCCGGCGAGTGTGGCACTGATGCGCGAGGCCGGCTTGCTGCTGGTTGAAATTCACGGTCAGCACGATGACCGGGCGCTGATAGATGCCGACGCGCACCGGGCTTTGCTTGATGTTTTTGGTGAGCTATCGGCACGTGCGACCGATGTCGGGCGTCTGCATGAAAGCTGGCGCGAGGCTGAGCGGGCACTCAAAGCCCACAAGGCGCGGGTCGAGGCCGCGCGGCGGGAGGCTGATTTTCTGCGGTCTTCGGTTGATGAACTGGAAAAGCTTCACCCGGTCGAGGGCGAAGAAGAAGAGCTGGCGGTGCGCCGCTCTCTGATGATGAAATCCGAGAAGATGGCCAGCGACATCAACGAGGCCAATGAGGTGCTCAATGGCCAGGGCTCGCCAATGCCGGTGATCAGCGGACTGGTGCGGCGGCTTGAGCGCAAGGCGCAGGAAGCGCCGGAGCTGCTCAATGATACGGTGGCAGCGCTTGATGCGGCGCTCAATGCGCTGGCTGACGCGCAGACCGCGGTGGAGACTGCGCTGAGGATGGCGGATTTCAATCCGCGCGATCTGGAAGAGACCGAGGAGCGGCTGTTTGGGCTCAGGGGTGCTGCGCGCAAATACAATGTGCCGGTCGAGTCGCTGCCCGAGCTTGCAGCCCGGATGATTGCTGATCTGTCAGATCTTGATGCGGGCGAAGAGCGGCTTGGCGCCATGGAGATCCGGGTTCGTGAATCCAAAGCCGCGTTCCTGCATGCAGCCGAGCAGCTTTCCGAGCGGCGACACAAGACCGGAGAGGCACTGGCCGCTGCGGTAATGTCCGAATTGCCGGCCTTGAAGCTGGAGCGCGCCGAATTCCTCGTTGAAATTGCCAGCGATATTCAACATGCCGGTCCGACCGGGATCGATGCGGTTGCCTTCCATGTGCGCACCAACCCCGGTTCGCGGCCGGGCCCGATCATGAAGGTCGCGTCGGGCGGCGAACTCTCGCGCTTCCTGCTGGCGCTGAAGGTGGCGCTGGCCGATCGCGGCTCGGCGCCGACGCTGGTGTTTGACGAGATCGACACCGGCGTGGGCGGTGCGGTGGCTGACGCCATTGGCAAACGCCTCAAAAGGCTCGCGTCGGGCGTTCAGGTGCTATCAGTCACCCACGCCCCACAGGTCGCCGCAAGAGCGGCAACGCATTTGTTGATTGCCAAGGGCCCTTCGGAAGCTGGCTCCACCACGGTGTCGACGCGGGTGAGCACGATGGGGGCCGATGCACGGCGCGAAGAGATTGCCCGGATGCTGGCAGGTGAGCATGTCACCGACGAAGCGCGCGCTGCGGCGGCGCGACTGCTGGATGTGGCAGACTGACCAGATCCGCCTACCAATAGACCTTGTTGAAAACTGACGGGCCTTCGAGACGAACCATGATGTTGGTGACGCGGGAGGTGGCGTCCCGCGCACTGTCGGCGCTCCACCGCACACTGGCGCTGTCGCGTGAATCGTCCGACATCATTTCAACGACGCTTCTGAGCTGGTGCGCCGTGTTCATGAAGCTGGCCGCGGTTTCCGTATCTTCGGTGTTCAGTCTTGCGCTGACCGGCGCGTCATCGGCCAAGACGTCGAGATAGGCCCCGGGCACGGTGCCGTCGGTAGCCTGCTCCATATTGGGAGGCTGCTCCAGCCCTGCAAGTGTCTTGAACGCGGAGGCAAAGTCGGTCGCCGCAGATTCAAGCTCCTTGGCCATCCGCGCAGTGTGGCCAACCAGGAAACCCGGCGCGAGGTTGAACAGCGCCAGCGTGTTCATCTGTTCCTTGAGATGTTCGAGGCGGTCTTCGGCGAAGGCCTTGCGGCTCAAGGCTGCCGATTCGACGAAATTGTCCAATCTCGCCAGCGCGTCCGAAGCCTCGTCTTGCGCAGGCACGTCAGCTGCCGCGCGGGCCGGGGCAGGCCGCTCCACGGTCGTTCTCTGGACGGTGACTGTATTTGTGCCGACGATCATTTGCCCGCTGGTCCTTCATCGCAGACTGAAAATTGTTGCTCCCTGATAGTGTACGCCGCAAGTCTTAACCGCTGATTGATCGTCCGCGCGCCGCAATCGTCTTTTCATTCGCGCCACATGCGCTAAAACAACTTCGATTCCGGAGTGCCTGAGATGACCCAAGAGACCAAGCCCGTTGATGCGTTGAGCGAAGCTGAGGCAAAAGCCGAACTTGCGCGGCTGGCCCTGGAGCTTTCCCGTCACGACGTGGCCTATCATGGCCACGATACGCCGATCATTTCGGATGCGGACTATGATGCGCTGAAGCAGCGCAACGCGGCAATCGAGACCAGGTTCCCGTCACTGGTGCGCGCCGACAGCCCCAGTCTCAAGGTCGGTAGCAGTGTCGTCGCCGAAGGCTTTGGCAAAATCACCCACAAGGTGCCGATGCTGTCGCTCGACAATGCTTTTAACGATGAAGACGTGCGCGATTTCGTCAACTCGATCTACCGGTTTCTGGGCCAGCTGCCGGACAACTCGATTGCGCTGACCGCCGAGCCGAAGATTGACGGGCTGTCGATGTCGATCCGCTACGAGGATGGCAAGCTGGTATCTGCTGCAACGCGCGGCGATGGCACCACTGGCGAAAATGTTACCGCCAATGTCAAAACCATCTCCGAAATTCCCAATACGCTGCCCGCTGGCGCGCCGTCAGTGGTGGAAGTGCGCGGCGAGGTCTATATGGCCAAGGGCGATTTCCTGGCGCTGAATGAACGCATGGCTGCAGAGGGCAAGCAGACTTACGTCAATCCGCGCAACACGGCCGCCGGATCGCTGCGCCAGCTCGATGCTTCGGTGACGGCAAGCCGCAAGCTCAAGTTTTTCGCCTATGCCTGGGGCGACATGTCGGAGATGCCTTCTGACACCCAGTATGGCATGATCGAGGTGTTTTCAGCCTGGGGCTTTCCAGTCAATCCGCTGACCAAGCGTCTGCACAGCGTTGAGGAACTGATCGGCCACTACAACGAGATCGGGCTCGCCCGCGCCGATCTGCCCTATGATATCGACGGTGTTGTCTACAAGGTCGACCGGCTCGACCTGCAGGCCCGGCTCGGTTTTCGCTCGCGCAGTCCGCGCTGGGCCATTGCGCACAAGTTTCCGGCTGAGAAAGCCGCGACCCGGCTCACGGCCATCGACATCCAGGTCGGCCGCACCGGAGCGCTGACCCCGGTGGCGCGGCTCGAGCCGATCACGGTCGGCGGTGTGGTGGTGACCAACGCGACATTGCACAATGCCGAGGAGATTGAGCGGCTCGGGGTCAGGATCGGCGATACCGTGCAGATCCAGCGCGCCGGCGACGTCATCCCGCAGGTGCTCGGTGTGGTGTCCTCGCCAGAGGATGCGGTCGCGTTCGAGTTCCCGAAAACCTGCCCCTGCCATCTGCAAACGCCGGTGATCCGCGAGGAAACCGCGGGCGGTGTCGAAGGCGTCATCCGCCGCTGTTCGGGCGAGTTTGCCTGCCCGTTCCAGCGCAAGGAGCACCTCAAGCATTTTGTCTCCCGCAAGGCCTTCGACATTGATGGCCTGGGTGAGAAGCAGATCGAGTTCTTCTACGGTGACAAGACGCTGCCGATCAATCAACCGGCTGATATCTTCACGCTGAAGGCGCGTGACGCGGCCAACGGCTTGCAGCGACTGAAAAACCGTGACGGTTACGGCGACACTTCGGCGCAAAAATTGTTCGACGCCATTGATGACCGGCGCACCATTGCGCTCGACCGGCTTATTTTGGGTCTTGGCATCCGCCATGTTGGCGAGCAGACCGCCAAGACGCTGGCCCGCGCCTATGGCGATTGGGCGTCGGTGCATCAGGCGGCGCTGGCGATTGCCGGCGGCGACAAGGCGGCGGTGGAAGAAATGGACGCGCTCGACGACATCGGCCCGGCGGTGGTGGAATCCATCGGCCGCTTCTTTGGCGAGCCGCACAATATCGAGATGGTCGAAAGGCTGGTCGAGCAACTGACCATTCTGGAGGCCGAGAAACCGACGCAGGATTCTCCCGTCGCCGGCCTCACGGTGGTGTTTACCGGCAGCCTCGAAAAGATGACGCGGGACGAGGCCAAGGCGATGGCCGAGCGGCTGGGTGCCAAAGTGGCGGGTTCGGTGTCAAAGAAGACCGATATCCTTGTCGCAGGTCCCGGCGCAGGTTCGAAGCTGGCCAAGGCCGAAGCTCTCGGCGTCCGCACCATGAGCGAAGACGGCTGGTTCGAACTGGTCGGCTAACGGCATGGCCTGTTCGTCAATGAAGAACGGATGGCGGCTTTGCGGGTTTTAGATCTTCGCCTGATTACGGTTTTCGGGCGGTTTGGGCGGGAAGCGGGCATTTAATGCGTTCTGGACGAACGACAGAAATGTGGTGGGAAGCAGACTGACAGCTTCCGGCGTTCAGAATGGTGATGGCGGGCATTCGACGCGATCGCACAGACGGCGAACACTCAGACACGTCTTCGAAACCGTATTCGGCCAGTCTAGAGAGAGGGAACAGATATGAATATAGTGGGCAAAATCGTTGACCGTTCCTTAATGCTCAAGAGCTAATATACAAGCCTCTGAATGGAGGCATTTTGTCTTGGCGTCACGTATCCTCATTGTTGAAGACGACCCCATTGTCAGCGCTGTCCTGGAACAGACGTTGATTGCGGACGGTTACGAGGTCGTCGTCGCCGGGAACGGTATTGAAGCAGTTGAATTGACCAAGAGCGGTTCCTTCGATCTGGCGCTCATTGACTACAACTTGCCCGAAATTGACGGTTTTGCTTCCGGCCGGCTTATCCGTTCGATGTCAACCCGGCAGGTCCCAACCAAATTGGTGGCTATCACCGGCAATCCTAACGCACTGAACGAACGTGTTGGTGTCGATGACGTCTTCGATGACCTGCTTCCCAAACCGTTCCTTCCCAGTCAATTGTCGACATTTGTGGCACGAACTTTGCGACCGGTGGAGAACGATGAGCGTGCAAAAGGTGCCGACGCGCAGTGGCGGCTTCTGGGTTTGCCGAGACGCCCGAAAGCGATCTGCATCCCCGAAGCCTCTTCCTCAATGACCGTCTTACTGGCGAGTGCATTCGAATGCGTTGACCGTTCTGATGATTTTGAGGCAATCTTGCTGATGGACCAAGCCGGGACCGACGCCGTCGTGGCGCTACGTGCGGTGATCGACCGTGCCGCGCAGGTTCCCGTTATCAATTGCACGAGCGGCGGTTCGCTTGCCGCCGATGCATCGCTGGCCTACGGCGACACGGAAAGCTGGATGGCGGTGGCGGAGACCCTGAAATCCTACAAGGCCCGGCGAGAAACCGTTAATCAAAGTGTTGTTGCCGGAAATCCAGAGATGCGCCTTTTGGCCAGTCTATATATTTCCGGCGTCGGGATCAGACCCATACTCGATCCCGACAACCGGATGTTCATCTGTTTCTCAGGGTATCGCGCGCATGAGGCGGTCATCTCGGAAGCCGGGTCCCTGGTCGCGAAGGGATTGTTGAAGCGATCCTTTGCCGAGCGTTTTCACTGTTGCCCCGGTTGCGCATCGCGCCGCCTTAACGTGCGGGAGGAATGCCCGTCCTGCCGGTCATCCAATCTGACCGAAGCGCCAATTGTCCATCATTTCAAATGCGCCTATCAGGGCCCCGAATCCGATTTTAGAGAAGGAACGCGGCTCGTCTGTCCGAAATGCCGCGCCCATCTGCGCCATTATGGGGGCGACTACGAAAAACCCGGGTCGATCATGAGCTGCGGGCAATGCGCCGAGTGGACTTCAGAACCGGCCATCGGATTCCTTTGTGTCGAATGTGGACTGCACACGGATGGCGACGCAGTGGCGACAGAGGACGTGCATTCCTACGATTTGACCGAAGCTGCGGTGGCGGTGCTCACTTCACCGGCAATCGCCGGGGAGTTGGAGGCGGATCTGGAATTTGTTGGGTTGCCGCGCGCTTTAAAGGCGGAGCTGGCGCGGCTGTCCGAAGATATGCACATAAGTGTGAATTCTCTGGCAGTTATTGAAATCGAATATGCTGGTCGGGACGCTCTCATCAGGGAATCCGGTACGGATATGTTCGTCAAGCTGCGTCAGCTGTTTGTTGAAAACCTGACAAACCTGCTCGATGAATACGGCGTCGTTGTACAGCTAACAGACATTGACTACGTCATCGTTGATTCCGGAAATTCACATTCCTTATCCGACTTTTCTCGGTCGCTTATCGAAGAATGCCGCAAAACGCTGGGCAAGGACATTATCCCGCACACGCGGATCATACTCGGCAGCATGGCGCGAGCCATCGGTTGATGGAGGTTTTGCGCAACGGTTTTGATTTTCTCGGCGCCCAGACCGGCTCAAGCCTGCTTTACATTTTCTGGTATGCGCTGATCTTCGAGTTGCCCCGCTACTCGTTGACGTTCGGGTCCGCGGCTTTGGGTGCGCTCGCCAATCGTGCGATGTTAGGCCCAAGCCAGACGGACTGCTACGAGCAAGTGCGCCGCGACACGTTGAGCGTTCTGATTGTTGGTCATAATGAAGCAGATAAGATCGAACGGTGCGTTCGGTCCCTGCAAGAGCAGACGTGTGTCCCAGACGAAATTGTCATTGTCAGCGACGGCTCCTCGGACAA
>Ga0163215_101379_pt1 | contig 15120 bp, 13 predicted proteins | sample SynspAceP_FD_185934 | JGI IMG/M metagenome (GOLD analysis project Ga0163215, IMG submission 185934) | Saline lake microbial communities from Ace Lake in Antarctica - Synechococcus sp. Ace-P (Hybrid Assembly) | ecosystem: Environmental > Aquatic > Non-marine Saline and Alkaline > Saline | place... | reverse complement strand
CATCGAAAGCGGCCTCCTGCCTTGGTCAAACGGATATACCTACCCGGATCATCGCAGGAAAGCCGCTTTTTTGTTACCCAGATCCCGCAAGACCCCGAATCGAAGCGGCGGAACGCCGGTTACACCCGTTCCGAAGGAACGTTGGGCGACGATCCACATCATCCGCAACGGCGACGATGAGATCATGCTCAACGAACGCGGTGAGTTGTTACTAACGACACTCAAACCCGACGGATTGGAGATTCGCTCGCGCAGTCAACTGATCCCCCCGACGCTGCAACAATTGCGTCGCCGCGAGGGTGTGGTTTGGTCGCATCCCGCGATCGCCGACGGAGTAATCTACGCCCGCAACGACAACAAAATCATCGCGGCGAAATTGTATCGCTGAGTGAGTTCCACGCCTGTCGTTGAGGAACCTTTTTCACCCTTTCAAGAACACCGAAACATGGCGAAACGCAACAAAAACGACCTGTTAAAGCATCGTGCGGCGTTAGAAAAACGGATCGGCCACAACTCCACGGACATCCAGCCTCGCTTCCTAGCGTTTTCCCATCCCGACAACCTGTTTCATATCGACTATCCCGGTCATTGGAAAATCGAGCACGAGAAGGAGGCTCCCTATTCAACCAATATCTTCCCGAAGGATCGCGAAGGTGTTTATATCACCATCTTTCGGATGCCGTTTCAGCACGACATGAAGGCGATCACGGACAACGATAGGTTTGAAGAAGGGATCACGAAAATGCTCGAACTGGTGGGAGGCGTTGATTCGCGTCCTGACCCCACGGTCGCCTATCCCTGCATGACCTGCGACAAACCCGAACCCGGCGAGGCGGGGCAACGTTGGATTGTCGCCCACGGTGATTCGATGATCTGTCTCTCGACGGGGATCCCCGAGGAGGAGGAGCATATTTATCGCCCACTCTTTGAACGCATGCTCTCGTCGTTCCGCATCAAACGGGAAGCCGAAACGTTATTCGTGAAGCTGCACTCCTATGTCTTGGAGGAGCTTCAGCGTCGGACGCCCGAGGTGACCTGGGAACCCGACGGCGATGGCGGTGCCCTGAAAACGGATCGCCTGAAGCTGTCGCTGGGGAATTTATTCGCGAGTGTGCAGAACACACCCAACAACCTCGAATCTCTCGCCGATGAATTTGTTGCCGGCGTCGTTTCAATGGTGAATCAAACCGAATCGCTCGGACACGAAACTCTTCCATCGGTTCGTGACGCGATCGTTCCGTTGCTCAAACCTGAATCGTACTTGCAGATGGTGGCGGAACAGCATGCCTCCGACGAACGGGCGACCGAGAGTGCCGAGGCCAGTGAACTCGCAGAACTCGTCTCGACCCCGTGGCTGACCGATTTGCATGTTTGCTACGCGATCGATCTCGGGCAGACCTTTCGGCTGGTCAACCAACGAGATGCCGAGCAATGGGGGATTGATGCGGAATCGTTGCACGAACTCGCCATCAAGAATTTGGTCGAGATTACGGAGCCTGAATTTGAAACGCTTCCCTTTCCCAATGGCAAAGGCGGGATTGCGATGCTCAAACCGGTTGCGGGTGCGGCTTCGGCGTACGTCCTGCACCCCGGATTGTATGCCATGATCCAACCTGACCTGGGCAACGATCTCTTGGTCGCCATCCCGGAACGCGACTCCCTGTTGATCTTCGGTGATCAATCCGATCAGAAGCAGGGCTTGGCAGAGAGGGTACGGCAAGACCATGCACGCTCGGCCCATGCCTTGAGCGACCGCCTCTTCCGCCTCACACCCGACGGAATGTGCTTGGTCTAAGTGGCTGTGGTAACCTAGCGACGCAGTTTTTCGATCCGATCATACGAAACCACTTTCACAGCGAGCAGGGCGATGAGTACTGGAAATCCATTCGACGGGGATCAAAATCCTGGGCAGCCACACGGGCAAACCTCCGGAGTCCACCCCTACGCCGGGCCACCCACCGACGAATCGATGCAGCCGGTCTCACCGCCGCGAAAGAGTCCGGTGCCGTTGATCATTGGTTTGATCCTGCTCGGCACACTGCCGATCATGTGCGTTTGCGTCGGGTTGCTGTTGCCTGCCGTGCAAGCCGCTCGGGAGTCCGCCCGGCGAATGCAGTGCCAAGGCCACATGAAACAAATCGGTCTGGCGATGCACAACTATCACGCCGCCTACGATTCCCTTCCGCCCGCCTTCACCGTGGATGAAAACGGGCAACCTCTGCATAGTTGGCGAACGCTGCTGCTGCCCTTCATGGAAGAACAAGCGTTGTATCAATCGATTGATCTGAGCAAACCCTGGGACGATCCGGTCAACCAATCGGCCAGAGACACGTTGGTGCCCACTTACTCCTGCCCCTCGTCGCCGATTACGGAGACCCCCTATGTCGCGATCGTTGACGTGAACGGCATCATGACGGGCGCGACACCCGTGTCGTTTCGTGACGTCGCCGATGGATTGACCAACACGGTGTTGCTGGTCGAGGTCGGCCAGGATTCCTCGGTTCCCTGGATGAGTCCCCAGGATATTGATGCCGACGCGTTTCTCAATCCGACACTCAACGGACAATCGAGCAGCCACCCCGGAGGCGGTCACATTTTGATGGCCGACGGGGCCGTTAAATTCTTTGTCGATTCGGCGACTCAAACCGTCCGGAAAGAGTTGCTCTCTCGGAACGATGGAGCCCCCGTTCCTAACCAGTGAAAATGGGAAGGCGTTCCAAGAACCACCGCAGCCCATCGGAAATCGTTTCGGCCCAAACCGCGTTCTGACTTCGTCCAATGATGTAGATAACAAACAATGCGTAGATGGCCAACAACCAGAACGCTTTGCCTTTTTTCATCTCGACGTAGGCAACACCGGCGGGACTCACCCCGCCACGACCGACGTAGTAAACGAAGAATCCGATGACCGTCAGGGCGAGCAAAAGCAGACGTAGCTCGCCGCTTTGTTGAGCGATGTCGGGCGACATCTCGATCGGACCGTGGATCAGCGTGAACAGGAACAACGGAAAACCCAACGCGAAACAAATGTCAAAGATATTACTGCCCAACGCATTGGAAACCGCGTCGTCGTAGTCTCCATCGCGAGCGTCTCGAATCGAAATCACCGTGTCGGGAACACTCGTTGCCATGGAAGCAAAGATCACGGCCACGAACATTGCCGGCATGCCGAAGCCCTCCAACGTCAGGCCAAACAACTCGTAAGAGGGATGCTCCGAGTTCGCCGGTCCCGTCCCCAACCACTCGCAGGCGAGCACGAGAAGGTAGCACGCCGCACCGATCACGGCGGTCGAGGTCAGTAACAGCCACCATCCGTTCCAGGTCTCGTCTTCGATTTGTCGGTGATGGTGATCTTTGACAAAAAAACGTTCCAAATCCAAAATCGGACCGCCGGACATCCAGTAGAACAGTTTCCCGATGGCACTCGCCGGCGCCGTATCGTCGCCCTGCGTATCGTCGCCCTGCGTATCCTCGCCCTGCGTGTCGTCGATCGCGTCTTGATGTGCGTCGCCTGTTTCACCGCCGAATTCCTCGGCGAGATCCTCGGCGAGATCCTTGCTGCCGTTTTTCATGCTGGTCAACATGTAAATCATGTACGCGGAATACATCAGCATCAAAACGAGTCCCTGCCACCAGTGCAGTTGATTGCCGTTGATGAGAAAGATCAGCACAATTTCACACAGGATCAACGAGATCCCGTCACGCAGCAAGACTTTCCGCGACACGTTGACGGACGTGACCCGTTTCCCTGCGACAACAAAACCGACGACACTCAAGATGCAGGCCGCCGGAATGATCATCCCGTTGAACAACGCACTCCCCGCCGTGGTCCCGATTCCTACGGAAAACCCATCGCGATCCGAGAGTACGAACAACGCGATCAGCGTCGTGAACAGTTCCGGAACACTCGACGAGATCGCGTTGATCGTGCCCCCACGAACCCCTTCGGAGAGGTTCCGTCCGATGTACTCGCTGGCGATCTCGAATCCGTCACACGCCCGCCAAATAAACAGGCACGTGAAGAAAATCAGAACGAATGGAATCAAAATTCCCATCAAGAGGCTTTCCGGAACGGTGTGAGTGAGGAATCGCTACCCGCCAGCGAAACCAGCATCGTCATCCCAATTTCGCGAAAACACCTCGCCCCACAACCCCACGGCTACCTACAGCGGTGACCCGTCAGATTTCAACGCGAAATCGTACACGTCACGACTCGTGTCCACGTCGACGTTGATGATCGATTTGCTGTTGTAAGCGTCGGGAACTTTTTCATTCGGGTCGCGAGGCTTCTTCTTGCGTTGTGATTTCGCGTCATCGTCTTCCTCCTCGAAGGCTTCGGATTCGCCCGTCGAGGCGGTCGTGCTGATCCGAACGACCTTCGGCCCCGGTGGAACTCCCATGGCTTCGCTATTGAACTTCATCGCATAGTTCCCCTCGGCATCGCTCGTCGCGTAGGCGGCCGTCATGTCGGGGGCTTCGAAAAAGACGACCGCCCCTTCGAGTGGTTGGTCGTCGAGCGTCACGGTTCCGGTGACCGCAACTAAACCGATCGAGGAGTAATCCGCTTGGCCGCCGCCGCTGTTGCAACCGATCACAGGGAGCACTGCGATCGCCAACAAAGCAGCAGGAAAAAACGCAGTACCGAAAGTCGTTTTGTAGAGACGATTCATGAGGTGAAAACAGAGTAAGAGAGAAGTAGTTTCACGTCCACTGCCGGTTAAGCAGATGAGCCGTTTTGGCGTTAGCCACGGTCGTGACGTCAAAACCGTGGCTAGCGGGCTGTCGATTTACAAGCCCGACGCGCGAGCGAGGGAAGCACAGCATGCACTCGCTTGCGCGTCGGGCTCGTATTGGCACGTTAATTTCATGGAGACGATTAAATCGACAGACCGCTAGCGGCCTGATGATATAATCATTTTTGCGCCAGCAAAGATTAGCTCCGGTTGCCGGTGTGGAAACCGGGGCTAACGCTCATAAGCTAACTAAATCAACAGCCCACTAGCGTTAAAACGGCTCACCCTAAAACTTGATGTTGCGACGGAACCCTAGAGTTCCGTAGGCACTTCACCTCCGTCACGAGAACCCAAAGCGTTGTAGACTTCCGCGTTGAGCGATTCGGTCAGGAAATCAACCGACCCATCGCACTTGATAAAATGCGCACCACCGATGTGGTAGCTGCCGAAAGACAATTCCATCAAACGACCCGACATCAGCGGGGCTCGAACAATTGCATTGATCGGCGAGATTGTGATTCCCGCAACTTCGGAGAACTCGGTACCGCCGGTACCGCCGTCGCAACGACATGGATCTGCTTGCGGCGAACCCAGGTACCAGTAATCCATCCCCTGCCCGTCTTTGACAAAATCCGGTTTGGTGTAGCTCTCGCCGACCATGATCGTGTGGGAGGTGCCATCGAGAATGTCACGGAACTTCGTTCGGCTGCACGCGTAGAAAATGCCGTCTTGGTCGAGACTTTCCATCGAGATCGTGCCGGGCACCACGGAACTCGTATCGTCGGAGGTAGCCCTCGTTCCCGCACTCCCGCGATAGCTCGCTGGCACGCGTTCGGGAATACCACTGTTATTGATGTGCTCGGGGAGCGCCATGCTCGGGCAACGATACGTGGCGATGTAGGTCCCGGCGGCGGTTTCATTGGGGCCGCCATTGGTCGTCCAATTACCCAGACCCGACTCATGAAAAACGAGTGTTTGATAGAGATTGCCCTGTTCGATCTGAGGCAAGATGTGGGCACTCCAGCTCGTGCCGCGATCGTCCCATCCGTAAGGGAAAACGTTGAAAGTGTCGTGGTAGACGTGCAAGCCCAACCCGATTTGTTTCAGGTTGTTACTGCACTGCATCCGCCGCGCCGCTTCGCGTGCGGCTTGAACCGCAGGCAGCAACAGACCAACCAGGACACCAATGATCGCAATCACGACCAGCAATTCGACCAACGTGAAACCACGACGTAAAACGGCGAGTTTTGGTAAAGAAAGCATCGGAAAACCCCACTCATGTCAAAGAAAGAGAAAGCACGGCGGTCTCAAAATGAAAGGAGAAACGCCGCGTCGGTGTTGAGCGCTTGTTGTACCGAACGGATGTGAAGAAACAGGAAGCTCATGATGAAGATTTCGTGAACAATGTCGCGGAGAGCCTGAGGATGTTCCCTCGTCGGGGTTGACGTTGCCCACGCCTGTCGCAGTCCCCGGTCTTCACCCTCCCGAGCGAAGCTGGAGAGGGGGAAAAACCCGTGCTGCGGAAGCACTTAAAAGTGGCACGCCCGGTTGCGGGGGGGCTGGTTCGACAAGCTGTCAGTGACCAAGCGGCCAGTGCAGCGATCCGCAATAAATTCCCCGCACCTACTGAGCATCTTGCTTCGGTTCATAGGACGGTTCGAGTATCATTTGGGGCCACGCAATGAGTTGGCGACACAGGGTCGATCCAATCCGCACAAGTTTGCTCCTCTCTTTGACCACTCAATATGAAACCCGTCACCCGCTGGAACCTTTCACGAAGCAGATTGCGATTCCTGGCATCGACCTCCTGTCTCGCGTTTTTGTTTTGCGTCACGGCAGTCAGTCATGCCCAGGACGATTCCGAGAAACCGAGTCGGCCGAACATCGTGCTGTTTCTCGTCGATGATCTGGGTTTGCATGACATTGGGGTCGAAGGCAGCACGTTCTACCAAACTCCGAACATTGACGCGTTGGCAAAAGGTGGCATGAGATTCAACGCCGGGTATGCGAACTGCCGTGTTTGCAGCCCGTCGCGGGCCAGTATCCAGTTGGGTCAATTCACCGCTCGGCATGGGATCACTCAGTGGATCGGTGCCGCCAGCGGAACCGATTTTAATCGCAACGAACCACTGTTGACCCCGGAGTACGGCCGGCAATTACCGGCCGAGGATGTGACGCTCGCCGAGGCGCTTTCCGAATCGGGCTATCGAACTTTCTTTGCCGGCAAATGGCACCTCGGTGGTGATGATTCGCTGCCGACCGATCACGGGTTCGACATCAACTACGGCGGGCATCATCGGGGTTCGCCTCCGGGTGGATATTTTTCGCCGTTTAAAAACCCGCAACTCGAAGACGGGCCGGCTGGGGAATCGTTGACGTTGCGACTCGCCGAAGAGACCGCCAAATTTGTCTCGAAACCCGAGCCGACCCCGTACTTCGCGATGCTCTCGTTCTACACCGTTCACGGTCCCGTTCAAACCACGCAGCCGTTGTGGAAAAAGTACCGTGACGCCGCTCCCGCTCCACCCGGCGATGGCAACCGTTTCCAAATCGATCGCACCCTGCCCGTGCGTCAGGTCCAAGACCATCCGATTTATGCGGGCATGATGGAATTGCTCGACGATGCCGTCGGGCGCGTGCTCGATGCGCTCGACGAATCCGGCCAGCGCGACAACACCATCGTGATCTTCACCAGCGACAACGGGGGCGTCTCCTCGGGTGACGCCTACTCGACGTCGAACCTCCCGCTACGCGGTGGCAAGGGCCGGCAATGGGAAGGGGGCATCCGCGAACCTTACTACATTCGTTATCCCAAGGTGACGCGTCCCGGCATGACCACGGAGATGCCCGTCACGGGCGCCGACCTATATCCGACGCTGCTCGATCTCGCCGGGTTGCCGTTGAAACCGAATCAACACGTCGATGGCACTTCGCTCGCCAACCTGCTCGCCGGGAAAGACGATCCGGAGCTACGCAAACGCTCGTTGATTTGGCACTACCCGCACTACGACAACCAAGGTGGCGAACCGTCCTCCTTGATCCGATCGGGCGACTACAAACTGATCCATTATTTCCTTGACGGACGTGCCGAGTTGTACGATCTCGCCAGCGACCCGTCAGAGCAAAACGACCTAGCCGCCGAGCAACCCGAACGCACTCGCGAATTGCGAGAGGAATTGCTCGCCTATCTGAAATCCGTCAACGCCAAATTCCCCTCGCCGGATCCTCGCTACGACGCTGAAAAGGCGGCCAAGCGACAGGCATGGTACCAAGGTCAGTTCAAAGAAAAACTGGAACGCGAGCAAGCCCAAATGCTGGAGTCCAACTACCAACCCAACCCGACCTGGTGGGGCAGCAGCGTCGATTGATGCGGGGAAACCGTATCCATTCAAACCGGTCGGGTTTGATCTCGGCGCAGCGGGCTGTAACCGGCCAACGGCCCGAGGCTGGCCGGTTCGTCGGACGGGTCGGCGAGGAAAGTCCGGTAATACAGCGCGAGCATCAACAGATCGAAATCCACGTTGGGCACAAAATCGAATCGCTCGATCAAGGGGATCGCCAGGTGCCGCGCGATTTCAACGCGTCGCCCGGGGGTGAGGTAATGCCGCCGCTCCGCATAAATCGCCAGCGTCCGGGCCATGCTGCGGGAAACCTGGAAATCACCGGGGATGAACGATGCCAACGGGGCGACCCGGGGGTCCTCGATTTTCGCGACCGGAAGTTGCCACGTTTTTTCATCGACGATCACCATCGTGCCCGCTGAAATGTCGCCGAGCCGCTGCATTCGACGCGTGCAAATCACACAAATCAACCCGAAGATCCCCGTCGGAATGAAAAGCGTCGGAGGCATCTCGCTGGCGATCTGAGGCAGCGTCGACATCGGTGCCAAATCGGCGATCCGCAACAGGTTCCGAACGATCGCTTGGCGACCCGTGATCGGACACCCGTCGACATCGATCACGCGGATCCCGAACATCCATTTGCCGATCGTCCGCCCGTTGAAGTAAGTCTCCATCAGGGCGCCGTAGAACCAACTAATCAGAAAAAAGCCGACCAACCCGGCACCGACCGCAAACGGGCCGAGCATCTGGAAGTTCAGCATTCCGACGGTGAGCAACAGCAACAGACCGAGCAGGAACATCACTCCATAACGCACCAACACGTCGACGACGTAGGCGGGCAACCGGCGAAACGGACCGGCCAATTGATATTGAAACGCGATGTTTTCAGGAGTGACTACCTCGATCGTCGTGTCCAGGGCACGGACTTGGACGCCCAATTCCCCGCCCTCTGAACTTCCCACCGCGTTGCCCGCGGAACGACCCGCGCGAGCACGCGTGCCACCCGAAGAGGGCGTCGGCGACGTGATCGGGGAAGCATCGCGAGGTTCAGATAAAATCGACATGTCGCTAATTTACACAAAAACGCGACGGTGGGGTGGAAGTGCCCTCGGGAAGTTTTTGCTACGTTAAGCACCACGCCGCCTCTGTGCAAAAAAATCGGCGCGATCATTTTGCCAAACCCAATCACGTTTTTCACTCCACCCGAGAGAATCTCGATGTCCTCGATCCCCTCCGCCGATTCGGATTCCAACCCGAGCGAGTCGCCCACCTACCGGACCCAACCTTCCGGAGCGGCGGGGTTGCCGCCGGGGATTCCATTCATCATCGGCAACGAGGCGGCCGAGCGTTTCAGTTTCTACGGCATGAAATCGATCCTGACGATCTTCATGGTCGAGTACCTGCACTGGATGGGCAACGAAGCCCCCGGCGCCGATACCGCGATGAGCGGCGCCGCGGCGACCGAGAATTTCCACTACTTTACCGCCGCGGCCTACTTCTTTCCCGTTCTCGGGGCACTGCTCGCGGACATCTTTTTAGGCAAGTACAAAACGATCTTGTATCTTTCGATCGTGTACTGCATCGGCCACGCCGCCCTCGCGTTCATGGGGGCGCCGCCGATCAGCGCGAGTTGGTGGCTGTTCGCCGGGTTGCTGCTGATCTCGATCGGTTCGGGAGGCATCAAACCCTGCGTCTCGGCCCACGTCGGTGACCAATTCGGCAAATCGAATCAACACCTGCTGACCAAAGTGTACCAGTGGTTCTATTTCTCGATCAACTTCGGTGCGTTCCTCTCCACGCTGCTGACCCCGTGGGTGTTGCAGAACTACGGACCCCACTGGGCGTTCGGTATTCCCGGCGTGTTGATGGCGTTCGCCACCCTGTTGTTTTGGCTGGGGCGAAACCAGTTCATTCACATTCCACCGGGCGGAAAAAAGTTCATTGAGGAAACCCTCAGCCCCGAGGGTCTCGGGGCGATCGCCAAATTGATGATCATCTTTTCGTTCGTCGCGGTGTTTTGGGCGTTGTTCGATCAAACCGGCTCGTCGTGGGTGTTGCAGGCCAAGAGTCTCGATCGGACGCTGCTGGGGTTCACGTTCCTCGAATCGCAAATCCAAGCCGTCAATCCGATTTTGATTCTGACACTGATCCCGATTTTTCAGTTCATTCTCTATCCGCTCGTCAACAAAGTCTTCACGCTGACGCCGATTCGCAAAATCTCGATCGGATTGTTCGTGATGGTGGGCGGTTTCGCGATCGTCTCGATGTTGCAGCAACGCATCGACGCCGGGTTCGAACCGTCGATCGGATGGCAATTTCTCGCCTACGGAGTCCTGACCGCTTCGGAGGTGATGGTCTCGATCACGTGTTTGGAATTCGCCTACACGCAGGCGCCCAAGAACATGAAATCGATCGTGATGGCGGTGTTCCTGCTGTCGGTTTCGCTGGGCAACGTGTTCACCGCCGTGGTCAATAAATTCATCCAAACGCCGACGATCACCGGATTGGTGGCCGGCCTCGATCCGGAGGAACTGAAATCCGGAGCAACGATCCGTGCGGGTGGCTTCACCGGGAAAGTGCTGGAACCCGGCGGTGGGGAATCGGACGCGCAACAATTGCTCGTCGCCGGACCGGACGAAATCGCCGGCAATAACGACGATATTGTCCTCACGGTCAGCCCCGAGGGCGAACTGGAGTCGCTGTCCAACGCCTCCGAACCGATCTTCGAAGAGGCGGCGAAAAAGATCGAAAAGGCTTATTTCGAGGGCGCTTCCGAATCCGGAGATTCCCTTCCGGACGTCGAGAAAATGACTGTCTTGCTGGGTGACCTCAGCGACGCTCACGGCAACCCAATCCGTTACAAACTGATCTCCCGTGATCGCTATCAATTGGTCTCCGAAGGCGCCGACGGGATCGATGGAACCCAGTGGGACGAAACCCTGACCGGGTCGCTGCAACGGATCATCGACGACGAGGGAGGCGAAACGTCGTACAGTTGGTTGGAACGACGGATGATGGAAATTCGTGGTCAGGGTGACGCGGAAAAGACCGCCGAAGTCAAAGCCGAAATCGACGCCAAGCGGGGTGGGGGAACCGAGACGAAGTTCTCACAAGACTACGCCATCGGCGGACGCGTGCTGCTCGAAGGGGCCAGCTATTTCTGGTTCTGGACGACGTGCATTTTTGTCACCGCAATCCTCTTCGTTCCTGTCGGATATTTCTACGAAGAGAAAACCTACATCCAAGACGAAACGGACGAAGAAATGCACGAAAAATCGATCGCCGATGAATCCATGTCGTCGTAGGACCGCCGGAACCATGACTGTCGTCGCGGAACTCGTCAAGAGTTTCGTCCCCTCCTGAACAACGAATGACCCCGCAACTTTTTGTTCCGGCGGTCCTTCACACTCGCCCCGTTTCACCCCGGTTTCCTCCCATGACCCGACTGCTCGCCGAAAGCCCGCTGATCGTCGCGTTGATGCTCGGCGTGCTCGCCGCCGCATTGATCTACGGGTGGCTGCAAACCGGACGCAAACCGCTGGTGATCGCAGGATTGGCAATCGCAATCTTGATCCCGATCCTGTGGTTCGTGTCCGAGCAATGGGTGACCGATCGGGAACGCATCGAGCAACTGATTCATCAAACCGCCGATGCGATCGAAGCCAACGATCACGCCACCGCCCTGGCCATCATCGGAGACGAAGCGACCCGCAACCAAGCCGCCGCGGAGTTGCCCCAGTGGGTGTTCACGCAGGCCGACGTGGGCAGCATTCGCAGCATCCGATTGGTCGACAACACCGAACCGTTGCAGGCCGACGTCGACATGATCGTCAAACTCAACGTCAACAGCAAACGCGGCGGGGTGCAGAATTTCCGTGTCCCGCGACGAGTGTTGCTCACGTTCGAAAAACGGGGCAACGCCGAGGGTGCCAACGGCGGTTGGGTCGTCACCCGTTACCAACATTTGTCACCGATCGGCGATCTCGACGCCTTTTCTAATCAACCGAATTGATCGTGTTTGTCGTCCCATGAGCATCCCTCGTTTCATCACAATCGACGGCATCGACGGCGTCGGGAAATCGACCCAAATCGAGCGGCTCGCCGACGCCTTTCGTTCACGCGGCCACGACGTGCTCGCCGTCCGCGATCCCGGCACGACCGAAATCGGCAAACGTCTCCGCGAGATCTTACTCGATGGTGAAATCGAAATGCAACGGCGGACCGAAGCGATGCTGTTCATGGCGAGCCGCTGCGAGATGATCGAAACGGTGTTGCGACCGGCTCTCGCCGAGGGGAAAACCGTCATCTCGGATCGGTTCCTGCTCGCCAACGTGGTCTATCAAAGTACACACCAAACCGAGCAGAATCCCGGCCAGAATCGCTGCAACACTCCCGACGTCACGCCTGAGTTGCTCTGGCAGATGGGGCGTCTCGCCTGCGGCGGTTTGTGCCCCGATTTAACCCTGCTGCTCGACCTTCCCGCCGAAACCGCCTTCGCCCGACTCGGTGAGCAAACCGACCGCATGGAATCACGCGGCCTGGATTACCTCGAAAGTGTCCGTAGCGCGTTCCTCGAACAGCTACCACACACCGGCGGGCGCGGTGAGCTGATCTCTGCCGCCGGAACGATCGACGACGTCACCACCCGCATCCACCGCACCGTGTTCGGTTAACGACGTAGGCCGGAGCAAGCCGCTTCATCGCCGGTCCGGCATCCCCTGGATTGAGGCGGTCGTCCAGCGTTCAAGTTGCTCTGCTCGCATCTTTCCGCCGAAAACGAGACAACACAGGCCAAAGAAAAAACCCCGTTCGATTTTCATCGAACGAGGCTTTGACTGTTTTTTTCGGCTAACCAAAAAACGATCTGTCCCGAGGGATTAGATGTCCGTCGCGGCGTCCGGTTGTGGAACTGGCGGCGCTGCTTCTTCGGCAGCATCGACAGCGGCTTCGTCGCTGCTGCTTGGCACGGCGTCGCCGGCGGCAGGAGCTTCTTCAGCGGCAGCTTCTTCCGTTGCAGGTGCAGCCTCTTCGGCTGCAGGAGCTTCGGCAGCTTCCTCGGTTGCAGGAGCAGCCTCTTCAGCAGCAGGTGCTGCCGCTTCGGCTGCAGGTGCTGCCTCTTCGGCTGCGATGTTGACGCTACCAGGAACCAAAGTTTCGCCTGGTGCCAGGTCGTAACCTTGGCTGCTTTGCATATCGCCCATCATCGGAGCAGCCATTTCGCTACCGCAGCAAGGTTGGGTAACCGGGGCTGGTTCACAGCAGGTCACTGGAGCCGGTTGGCAGCAAACCGGTGCGGGTGCACAGCAGCTACTTTTTTTACCGAACAATTTACTCAAAAAACCACCAGCCTGAGCGGGGGTCGTTACCATCATGGAGGCGCCTAAAAGCAATGCGAAGGCGGCCGTCCCTTTCACCAAATTCCGAGTCATCAAATTTTCCCAAAGTATCCGGAGTTTTCGGTGCGATCCGAGTTCGCACACTTAAAACGATCGAGATGCAACAGAGCACCTCTGTAATTTTGTCAGCGAAGAACACCGCAAACGGTGCTCTGTCGAACCTAGAATGGACAACTCAAAGCTGGAAAAGCAGAGGGTTTACGGCAAATTTGCCGTTTCGATTCTGGGTTGCACCTTACACTAGCCCCGTGTTGGCCAATGTCAATTGCCCAAACCTCCTATTTCTACAACTCTCCTGGCGATCCCCTTCTGCTGGGGATAGTCGGTGCGGGGAAGTTTTTCGGTGTCATTCGCCGTTTCCGCGTTAGCGACCGGTTGATCTACAAGCCCGACGCCCAAGCACTGTCACGTTCTCGAATTCACTACCCACACAGGAAATCATCATGCACGCAAAGGCACCGAGGTGGAAACGACTCAATCCCGCTCAATGACGAAAAAACCTCGCAACGGCTCAGACGAGCCGCTGCGAGGTGACGGATGATTGGAGAGAGACAAGCGTCGAGACGCCCCACGGATTCAGCGAACCGGATCGCCTTCGCTGGCCGCCGGTGAAGTCGCGGTCTGTTCGACGGGTTGACCACCGAGGATCATTGCCATTTGATTGCCGTTCTCAAAATCGAGCACCATCGGTGGTTCCTCCGCGCTCATTTCCAACACCAGACCGGAGATTTTCCAGCCATCTTTTTGCCGCATCACCGACCATACAACCTGGTAAGTTTGCGGAGCCGAAACGGTTTGGCCATCGGCGTTCCGCATCGCCGGTTCGCTCCAAAGGCAATGCACCAGTCGGCCGTTGACGTTGTTTTCGCCGAGCGATTCGTCGGTCGGCATCGGCGTGCTGCGGGTGACTTCGAATTTCGCATCGGGCGATCCGATCGGCTGGACGACTTGCCCGATCCGGCGGAGTTCCGATTGAGCCGTGGTGGTAAGGAGCTCCATCGCGTTGTGATCTTCACCACCGCGGCGGATTCGGTCGAGGAAATGGCTCACGACCGCTTCGGATTCGCTCGCCTCGTTCGCGTTCTCGCCTACCGAGGTCGCGGGCGTGCCGCGAGCGGGTGTTTGAGCCGTTTCTTTGCTGCCGCAACCGGTCTGCACAGCGGCCAAAAGAATCGCGAGCAAACATCCGTGATTGAGAATTGAAGCCTTCATGGGATTGGTAACCGCCCTGAGTCCGTTCGGTGGGGTAATGGAGAGAAAATCGATGGGATCGATCTGTTCGCGAGGTTTACGAAACGCAGCGGACCAGCGTCAAGGTGTTTTGTCCCGATGTTTCGCGCGGGGGTGACCGTGCCTCTTGGAAGTGCTCGAGCAGCACGGGTCTCTTCTCGCCGTGTCAGCATCCCGCACTTGCTGAAATCCCCGCCGGTCAAACGGACCTCCCCGTCAAACGTACTTCCCGATCCGCAATCATGCTCCCGCACACTAACGCTGGATCATCGATCGCTCCGATTCCGTCATCGTTCGATCGAACCGGCCCCGGACTTGAACGATTTGATTCACCGTCGGCCGGACCTCGATCGTGAACCGTCTGTCCACACCTTGAGCCCGTTTGTCCAGCCCTTGAGCCCGTTTGTCCAGCCCTTGAGA
>Ga0163215_101374_pt1 | contig 15246 bp, 11 predicted proteins | sample SynspAceP_FD_185934 | JGI IMG/M metagenome (GOLD analysis project Ga0163215, IMG submission 185934) | Saline lake microbial communities from Ace Lake in Antarctica - Synechococcus sp. Ace-P (Hybrid Assembly) | ecosystem: Environmental > Aquatic > Non-marine Saline and Alkaline > Saline | place... | reverse complement strand
TGTAAAATACAGCCATTGTTACCGCTACCGACAATAGTGCCATAAGCAGGATGTTTGGCGCCGTTAATGGCAAAAACATAATGCAGTTCTGCCTCAAGATGATATTCGTTTAAACCTGCTTGGCAGCGTTGCATAGCTCGAACATGAGCTTGGCCGGAAATATCAGCTGCGCGGCGCATAATGTCTATTTCAGCAGCGGATTTAAATAGGCGCATGTCATCCAGTAAAACCCGTACGTCAATCAGACTCTGCGGGGCTTGCATGCTTTGTTTTGGCGCCTCGCGAAGAGCCGCCAATAAAGCAAAAACCAATTCATCGGCCTGTGCATCATGGCCTTGAGCAAAATACAGATGGTCATGGCCATCGAGTAAGGCTAACAACTGCTCATCTAATTCTTCTAAACTAAAGGCTTGGTTAAGCTCGAAGCGAGTTTTAGCCTCACGTGGTCCTATGCGCTTACCTTGCCAAATTTCAGTTTCTGGGTCTTTGTCTAAACAAAATAAAACACTTAAGCCTTTTTTGGCTCGCGCAGCTGAACTTCGTTTATTAGATAAAACCAGCCACGCTTGGGGCTCTGGAAAGCCCGTCAAATAGTGAAAATAACTGTCTTGGCGAAAGGCATACTCAGTATCGCGACTACGGGACACTAATTGAGCTGCAGGGATCAAACAAATACTATTATCTTGCATCAACCCTAATAGCTGTTGGCGGCGTGCATAAAACTCAGTCATGGCTAACATTAGGCAATAGTTTCTCTACTACAAAATTAATAAAAATATACAAACGCTTAGTGTACTGTTTTCGGTTCGCCCTGCTGCTGTTCAGGTGATTTACCTAACTCATTAAAACATAACATAACAGTGACTCTAACGTATTCCATCACTTCAAATAGGGCTTGCTCGGATTCTTCATCTTCAGACATTTCATCATCCATACGGGCGATTTCAGCAAAATCTTCCAAACCTTCTTTTACATCATCTGAGCAGCCGGTAAGGTCGGCTTGATGCAAACCAAAACCCAACATAAAACCGTGAACCCAGCTTAACAAGGCTTGGCCACGCTCATTAATGGGGGCGGCATCATCAGGTAAACACAAGACTAGGGCAAAATCACTGGCAACTAACTGTTGGCAGGTTGTATCAAACAAAGACAGCAATACATCAGTCACTTCTTTGCCAAGTGGTTCGCTTTGGTTAACAAAATCAGCCAGCGGTTCCAACCAATCTTGACACTCTAAGGGCATTCCACCGCCTAACATGCCACATATCATGCCTTGTATCTCTGCCGCACTGGTTAAGATATTATTGCGTTCTAAAATAACACTCACCGATTCATATAGTTGACTGGTTGTATCCAAAATAAACTCCCATAGTATTTTTGCGTCAATCTTAGCATTTTGCATATCTGATGCCCATATGTTGACAACTTAAGATGAAAATCATCATGGTATATCTGACAAATAACAGTTTATAATGGTAGGGTAATAGGTAGTTATAGTTAAAAGACTATCAATTACATTTTTCTACGCCTCCTGGAGTCTTTGCCAGTTTAGTTAGTCCCTGGCCGATGCTTTACCACCTGGGAGTTGATTCCACTGCTATTGTGCAAGCTCGGCTCGTATCGAGAAGCCTACGGCAATGATGATACTTCCGCCCTGAACTTTCGGTTCACGGGCGATTATTAAACAGCGGGATTTTGGGAGGCACCCTAATTTACGGATGATGTTCACTGGTTGTAAAATGAATAAACAAGAGCAATTGCAAACAGAAGGAAAGGCAGTGATTGATGCCTTATCTGCGCTGGTAAAATGGCAATACAACGATTTTCATCAAGTAATGTTGGCCGAATTTTCAGTGGACAAACAAGAGCAAGTAATGGCTGCTCTAGAAAACGTATTACCCCACAAGTGGGATGTGAAATCCATTAAAAAATCTCCAGAAGAAATCAAACACTTGGCAGGGTTTTTCGCCAAATTAGTCAAAAATCAGCAATTATTTAGCAGCGATTATCAAAGCCAACCTAAGGTAATGGTAGCGTGGTGGCCATGGGGACATGGAGCAACTATTTCTGTTCGTTTGTTTTTAACCAATACCAATGAATTTCAACCTAAACAAAGTTTTGCCCAAAGAATAAGCGCTATTTTTTCCTAGACTAGACCAAATGGTCTAGTTTGCGTTATATTTGACGACTGGCTTAAACATATCGCGCTCAAATTGATATTCAAGATTGACGCTGCAATACACTAATAAAAAGGCGCAATTATATGGCCGTAATAAATTTTGGCTCTATTAACATTGATCATGTTTATCAAGTGGATCATTTTGTTCAGCCTGGCGAGACGCAGGCCTCTAAATCTTATCAACAATTGCTTGGCGGAAAAGGCGCAAATCAATCTATAGCCTTAGCCCGAGCGGGTTCTGATGTGTGGCATGTGGGTAAGATAAATCAAGCCGATGCTGGGTTTAAACAAACCATGATCCGCGAAAATATTAACTGCAAGTATGTTAATTGCACTGACACCGCCTCTGGTCACGCTATTATTCAAGTCACACCCTCTGGGGAAAACGCCATCGTATTGTTTGGTGGGGCTAATCAAGAGTTGAGTGAAAAAGACATATTACAAGCTTTGGATGGCGCTAAATCAAGCGATTGGGTACTCACCCAAAATGAAACCAGTGCCATTGACCAAGTGTTACTGCAAGCAAAAGAGAAAGGCTTGAAGGTCGCCTTTAACCCTGCCCCAATGACAGAGTCTGTGAAACACTTACCCTTGCATTTAATTGACTTACTGATTGTTAATGAAGTAGAAGCAGAGGAAATTTCAGGCCACCATAACCTTGAGCAAATAGAAGCTTATTTTCGCAAGGACTGGCCGCAAACAGAAGTCTTGATTACGCTGGGTAAAGCAGGCGTAAGAATGTTGAAAAAAGAAAAAACCATCGACGTACCAGCTTTTGAAGTTACCGCCGTTGACACCACCGCAGCGGGCGATACCTTTATCGGTTATTTTTTGTCTGCCTATGCGGCTCACAGCGATGCCAAAACAGCATTAACCCGTGCATGTGCAGCCTCAGCCCTAGCAGTAACTAAATCAGGTGCAGCGCAATCGATCCCGACTAAAGATGAAGTCAATCGATTCTTAGCCAAAAGACAATAATTTAAGGAAAGTGAAACCATTATGAGTCACAAAATTATTTTAGATACAGATCCGGGCATCGATGATGCAATGGCGATTTTCTTTGCGTTTCAATCCCCAGAGATTGACGTACTCGGTTTAACCACGGTTTATGGCAATGTGCCGGTGGAGATGGCTGCGCAAAATGCCTTAACCCTGTGTGAGTTAGCGGGCCAAGACATCCCAGTATGTAAAGGCGTAGGCATGCCTTGGGTAGGCAAAGAATCGGGCTATGCGCACTTTGTGCATGGTGACGATGGTTTTGGCAACATTAATTTTCCACCAGCCACTCACAGAAAACTTGATCCGCGCAGCTCAGCGCAGTTTATTGTGGATATGGCCCGTCAGCATCCGGGAGAAATTACCCTTGTGGCCATTGGTCCATTAGGTAATCTTGCCCTAGCCTTACGCCTCGAGCCTGAATTACCCAAATTAGTTAAAGGTGTCTCTATTATGGGTGGCGCTGCTTTTGTACCGGGTAATGTAACCCCCGTAGCGGAAGCCAATATCTGGAATGATGCCTATGCTGCTGAAATCGTATTCGCGGCTGATTGGGAAGTGACCATGTTTGGCTTGGATGTCACCATGACAGTGCCTTTTTCACCCGATTTTTTAACGGCGCTGAAAGAGAACAATAAAAAATGTGGCGGATTTGTGCATGATGCGGCTCAATTTTATGTGGATTTTTATTCACAAAATCGCGAGCAAAGAGTGTGTTTTTTCCATGATGCTATGCCCCTAGCCCACTTAGTGGATCCGAGTTTATTTGAACTGCAACGTGGTCATGCCCGTGTATCGACTGACCCCCTAAACATTGGGCAAACCTCGATTGCCCCCCCTAATACAACAACCAGCGCTGATTGGTTGAATGCGCGGCAAATTAATGTTGCAGTTAAAGTCGACAGCAAACGTCTTACTCAACTTTATACTGATACCTACAGCCTCAGTTAAGTTTTAAAAAATATAGCTTAGTCACAGTAGCCTAAGACCGACTTTTCCACTAAAGTCAGTCTTAGGCAACGTCGGTTGTCTGTCTTCAGACAATAATAGGTACATTATGCAATCAGCCGCCTTAACCGCAGACGAAGCAGCACGACTCAAAGCGCTTTATGATTACGACATTCTTGATACTGAAACCGAAAAGGTCTTTGATGATTTAGCTCTGTTAGCTTCAGAAATTTGCGGTACGCCTATTGCTTTGATAAGTCTAGTTGATCCAAACCGCCAGTGGTTTAAATCAGCAGTTGGACTTGATGCGACAGAAACCTCCCGGGATATCGCTTTTTGTGCCCACGCGATTAATCAAAAACAAATTTTTCAGGTCGAAGACACTCTCAAAGATCAGCGCTTTTTTGATAACCCCTTGGTGACCGACGGCCCCAAGATCCGTTTTTATGCCGGTACCCCTTTGATTACACCGGAGGGACATGCCATCGGCACCCTGTGTGCGATTGATTCAAAACCCCATAAATTAAGCCAAATGCAAGCTAACGCACTGGAAATTTTAGGGCGTAATGTGATTTCTCAAATGGAATTACGTAAAAAAATAAATATCTTGAAAGAAATGGATAAAAATAAAACTGACTTTTTATCCGCCATGAGTCATGAATTGCGCACGCCTTTAAATGCCATTATTGGTTTCAGTCGCTTACTGTTAAAAGACGCCGCAAATTTCAACCCAAAAACCAAGTGTTTAGAATATTTGAAACATATTGACTACAGTGGTAAACGACTTTTATCAGTGGTCAATTCAATTTTAGATATTAATAAAATTGAAGCGGGCATGATGACACTTGACTTGGCGGCCACCGATTTGCGCACGCTTATTCAACAAGTGACCGGTATGTTAGCGGTCAGTATTGCCGAAAAAGATATCGATTTTGACTATCATATCGCCCCAGACTTACCTGATATGCTTATGCTTGATGAAGTTAAGTTTAGCCAGATTGTGATCAATTTAGTGAGTAACGGGATTAAATATACGCCTAAAAATGGCAAAGTCAGATTAAATCTTTACGCCAAAGAAAACACACTTATTGTAGAGATTAAAGACAACGGTGACGGCATAAGCCTAGCTGATCAAGGCAAGTTATTTAGCAAATTTAAGCAACTGGGCAATGCAAAAAACAGCCAGGGTTCTGGGCTTGGTTTAGCCATAAGCAAAGGACTAGTTGAATTAATGCAAGGTAGCATAAACATAAAAAGTGAAGTGCAGATGGGTAGCGTTTTCACTGTAACGATGCCTTTGATATTAACCTCAAGCTCAGCCGTAAATGAAACCTCGACTAGCAAACCAGATAAACCGTTTAGCCCTAACAATCTCATTTTAGTGGTTGAAGACAACGAAATTAATCAAGCTGTCATAGAAGCCATGTTAGACACCTTTAGTTTACGAGCACTATTTGCAGGCTCGGGCGAAGATGCACTGATTAAAGTAAGCCAACATCAGTTTAATTTAGTGTTGATGGACATTCATCTTCCGGGCATAAACGGGATCGAAACCAGCCATTATTTACGACAGAACTATCCCGATTTACCCATAGTCGCCTTGTCGGCCGATAGCTTTGAACAGGAAAGAATGAAAAGAGGAGAGTCAGTATTTAGCGATTTTTTAACCAAACCCGTTGAGCTGGATGACTTAAAGAAGACCCTGCGCAAATACTTGGATTAGGATAGTTATTCATGGCAATTTCTGCAGCTGTCAGGGCTGAACTGCGCAAAGAGTATCGCGCCAAGCGCCAGCAAATTACGCTTATAGCGCAACAACATGCCGCTCAGGCTTTGCTCGAACAGTGTCTGGCTTACCCCGCATTTATAAAGGCAAAAAGCATTGCCTGCTATTTGCCCAATGATGGTGAAGTCGATACTCAAAAAGTGATTGAGTATTGCTGGCAGCATGATATCAGCATTGTATTACCCGTGATCGATCCGAACCATGCAGGCCATCTGCTGTTTTTACAACATCAAGCCCAGTGGCCTTTGCAGCAGAATAAATATGGTATTAGTGAACCCACATTTGCACTAGATAAAATCGTTGAATTACAAGACATAGATATCATTTTCACCCCACTTGTGGCTTTTGATAAACATGGCAATCGACTTGGCATGGGAGGAGGCTATTACGATCGGACCCTAGCGACCTTGGATAAATTACCCAGTCGCCCCCACATTATTGGCCTAGCCCACGATTGCCAACTAAGCGAAGCATTACCCCTACAATCTTGGGATATCCCCTTAAGCAGCATCATTACTCCCAGTCAAATTTTTACGTTTTAAGATTTTTTTGCCGCATTGATGAGTTACAATACTGCCTCTTATATTTGAAATAATTAAGTCATTCCTATGCTAACTCAAGACCAAAAGAAACAAGCCGTTGCCGAAGCAGCGCTTAAGTTTGTTGAAAACGATGCCATTGTTGGTGTCGGTACAGGCTCAACCGTCAACTATTTTATCGACGCCCTAGGCACTATGGCTAATAAAATCAAAGGTGCAGTATCCAGTTCAGAAGCCTCAAGCAAAAAATTGCAAGCACTGGGTATCGAAGTCTTTGATTTAAACTCTGTTGGTTCATTTGATATCTATGTAGATGGTGCAGACGAAGTCACTGAACATAAACATATGATCAAGGGCGGAGGCGCAGCCTTAACCCGCGAAAAAATTGTTGCCGCGGTGGCGAAAAAATTCATTTGTATCGTCGATGATTCAAAACAAGTGGGTGTTTTGGGCGCATTTCCCCTGCCTATTGAAGTGATCCCCATGGCCCGCTCTTATGTTGCCCGAGAACTTGTCAAGCTAGGGGGTGATCCGGTTTATCGTCAAGGTGTTATTACCGACAATGGCAATGTTATCTTGGATGTCTACAACCTTAAAATTCTTAAACCTGTCGAACTAGAAAAACAAATCAACAACATCGTTGGGGTTGTGACCAATGGCTTGTTTGCTGCCCGTGGCGCAGATGTGGTGCTGATCGCCGGTGACAAGGGAGTAGTAAGCCTTTAAGCCAACACCTGTTATCCACGCCACTGAGTTTATTCAAGTAGCGTGGATAACAGGAAGTCACAGGCATCAAGGTCATAATCAGCTCTGAGCTACAATGCTTGCATAAGCTGAATTGTCACAAAACTAGCATAAATGTCTTTGCTATCCCTCACCGGGTGCTTTAGGATCGCGGCTTTCAAGTAATACACCGCATTGAGAGCCTGTTGAGCCAACCATCATCAATAACCTTAATTAAAAATGCCACGCTTTTTGCCCCACAGCCATTAGGGTTAAAACACGTATTAATCGCTGCAGGTAAAATTATCTATATCGGTGATGATCTGCCCCAACTGGGTAAAGAATTGGCGGTAGAGACCATCGATGTGCAAGGCCAATGGCTTATTCCTGGTTTTATCGATGGGCATACACATATTACGGGCGGAGGGGGTGAAGCAGGCTTTGCCACACGAGTGCCTCCGGTGCCACTGAGCCAGTTTACGCGGGCGGGAGTAACGACCGTCTTAGGTTTACTGGGTACGGATGATATTACCCGCAATACTGCCTCTTTAGTGGCACAGGTTTACGCATTACGTGAGGAGGGTCTGTCGGCTTATTGTTATACGGGTGGTTATCACTTACCTCCCACGACGCTGACCGGTTCAGTTAAATCGGATATCGTGTATATCGAACCTATCATTGGTGTGGGTGAACTGGCTATCAGTGATCATCGTTCCAGTCAGCCGACTTTAAATGAACTGTTAAAAATTGCCTCAGAAGCCCATGTTGCCAGACTCATGACTGGCAAAGCCGGTATTTTGCACTTGCACTTAGGTGATGGCGAACGTGGTTTAGCCTTAGTACGTGAAGCTCTTGCTAGCTCAGAGATTCCAGCGCGAACCTTCAACCCCACTCACATAAATCGCCGCAAAGCTTTGTTTGAAGAGGCCTGTGAGTTAAGTAAACAGGGCTGCTGGATAGATGTTACCGCCTTTGAAACCGGTGATGTGGGTTATGAACCTGCCGAAGCCTTGCTGCGTTATATGCAACAAGATTTGCCGCAAGATAAACTCACCATTAGTTCTGACGGTGGCGGCTGTTTGCCCTGTTTCGACCACCATGGGCATATGACGAAAATGGATTTTGCCAGTTCAACGTCGATGACTGAGGTGTTTTATCAGTTATTAGACGAAGGTGTCGCCATAGAAAAATGTTTACCCTTTTTTACCAGCAACGTTGCAAGCTTGATGAATTTTAAACACAAGGGAAAACTTGTCACAGGCTGTGATGCTGATTTAATCGTACTGGATCACAACAAACGTATCAGTCATGTCATGGCGCTTGGCCAATGGCATATTTTTGCACAACAAATCATTAAAAAAGGCTCTTTCGAGAATTAATTATGCCCTCTCCTAACATTGCAGGAACTCAGCGCGGTTATGTCATCCCTATTGGCGGCGCCGAAGAAAAACTGAATAACCCGCTTATACTGCAAAAATTTGTCTCCTTAGCGGGGGGCGAAAATGCCGTTATTAGTATCATCCCAACGGCATCGCAATTAGACGATACTGGCCAGCGTTATGAAACCATATTCAAAGAACTAGGTGCAGGTAGTGTGCATATTCTGCCCATTACAGAGCGTGCCGATGCGCAAAAACAACAGTACGTGGATATTTTGGAAAAAAGCACGGCGATTTTTGTTACGGGTGGTAATCAACTGCGCTTGTCTACCATCTTAGGTGGCACGCCTATCGCTAAAGCGATCAGGCAGCTAAACGCCCGAGGTGTGCATTATGCTGGAACATCTGCCGGTGCAGCAATAGTATCCCAGCATATGATCACTGCCGGCAGCACAGGGATTGTTCCCACTGAAGGCGGCGTAAGTCTGGCACCAGGTTTGGGCTTAATTAACACCGCGGTGATCGATCAGCATTTTAACCAACGTAACCGCTTAGCTCGCCTATTAAGTGCGGTGTCTTACAATCCGTTTTTGATTGGTATTGGTTTAGATGAAGATACTGCAGCTTTTATCAATGAAAAGAATGAATTTACCGTGGTAGGCACTGGGGCGATTACGATTATTGACCCTTCCAATATTGAATATTCTTCTATGGCCGAAGCCCATCGTGGTGATGCGCTGACACTGCTTAATTTAAAAGTACATATCTTAGCTGCCGGTAGTCGCTTTGACTTAAATTCACGCCAAGCTCATATCAAATAATACCTTATACCAGCTAGCCTTAATAAGTGGGCACTAAGCCATATTGCATCAGCAATGGTATGCAGGGTCGTCAATAATGAAGGTAGCTCAGGCTACCTTTATTTTATATTGTAAGGGCATATGCTTGTTCATTGTGCTGATCCTAGCGCTTATCTAATCAGAAAGTGTTAGCCTGCTAGATCACACGCCAGCGTCCGTCTTGCAATAAGGGCCTCAAGGGAAGATTTAACTATGAAGATACTCAGCACCAATGTTTATGTCGGCCCCAATATATATGCAAACTTCCCAGTCATTCGTCATCAAATTGATATTGGTGAACTAGAAAACTGGCCTTCGGTCAAACTCGGACAAGACTTTATCAATGGCCTAATTGCCGCCCTGCCTAGCCTAAAACAACACGGCTGCTCCTATCGCGAAGAGGGGGGGTTTGTGCGCCGTTTAAAAGAAGATGAAGGTACCTGGATAGGCCATATTTGGGAACATGTTGCCCTAGAATTACAAGAACTGGCTGGCTCAGATGTGAGCTTTGGTAAAACACGTAGTAGCGGTAAACCTGGGTGCTACGATGTTGTTTATCAATATCATCAACGTGACGTGGGATTAGAAGCAGGCCAACTAGGCATGCGTTTACTGACTCACTTAATGCCCAAAGAAGTGCAGGAATTACTGCGTTCTAAAATTGATAAAGACTTTAATTTTTCAGAACAGTTACATGACTTTGTGCGCATGGCACAGCGTAAAGAATTTGGCCCCAGTACGGGTTCACTGGTCAAAGCCGCCGAAGAACGAGACATTCCTTGGTTGCGTTTGAACAACTATAGCTTGGTGCAATTTGGTCACGGTAAATATCAGCGCCGTATTCAAGCCACCATTACCAGTGAAACCAAACATATTGCGGTGGAAATCTCCTGTGATAAAGAAGATACCCATAATTTACTTAATGATTTGGGCCTGCCAGTTCCTCAGCAAATCATGATCTACGGCGAGAATCAGGCAGTTAGAGCGGCTAATAAAATCGGCTATCCAGTGGTTATTAAGCCCCTTAATGCCAACCATGGTCGTGGTGTGAGTATTAACTTAGTTGAAGATGAACAGGTACGCGCAGCATTTAATGAAGCCTTACAATTTGGCACGGGTAAAGCCGTGCTGGTTGAAAGTTATCTGACCGGATATGATCATCGCATGTTAGTGGTGAATGATGAATTAGTGGCCGTTGCTAAACGTGTGCCCGGTCACGTAATCGGTGATGGTATTTCCAACGTCGCTCAGTTAATTGATATTGTAAATCTTGATCCCCGCCGTGGCATAGGCCATGAAAAGGTATTAACCCGCTTAGAATTAGATAATCAAGCCGAGCGTTTACTCGAAGATGCGGGTTACGATGCTGACACCATACTCGACAAAGGACAGATGTTTTATTTGCGTTCCACCGCTAATTTATCCACCGGTGGCACCTCTATCGATGTTACTGACAAAGTGCATCCCGATAATCGTGATATGGCAATTCGGGCCATAAAAGCTATTGGCTTAGATATCGGTGGAGTGGATTTTCTGACCGATGACATCAGCAAATCCTATAAAGAAATCGGCGGAGGCATCTGTGAATGTAATGCAGCTCCAGGCTTTCGTATGCATGTTGCGCCCAGCGAAGGTAAACCACGTGATGTAGCCGGTAAGGTACTCGACATGCTATTTCCCGCTGGCAGTCAGGCCCGCATACCAGTGGCCGCCATTACCGGAACTAACGGTAAAACGACCACCAGTCGCATGCTCGCCAGCATAGTAAAAGGTGCAGGATTTACCACCGGCATGACGTCCACAGATGGTGTGTATATTGATGGTCATTTAACCGTAAAAGGCGACATGACGGGCCCCACCTCAGCGCAAATTGTATTACGCGATCCTAGTGTGGATTTTGCCATACTTGAAACCGCACGGGGCGGTATACTTAAGCGAGGCTTGGGTTACATGGAATCCAATGTCAGTGCTTGTTTAAATGTCAGCGCAGATCATTTAGGTCAGCGTGGCATTAACACCTTGGAACAATTAGCCCAGATTAAACGGGTTGTGGTGGAGGTCGCTAAGGATTGTGTGGTACTTAATGCCGACGATATGTTATGTCTGCAAATGGCTGACTACTGTGAAGCTGAACGCATTTGTTATGTCACCATGGATCCAGGCCACGGTTTAGTGCGTGAGCATATTCGCAGCGGTGGTATGGCTGCCGTGCTGGAAAAAGGCATCAATGGTGACATGATCACATTTTATGATAAGGGGGCCCACATTCCCTTATTGTGGACCCATCTTATTCCGGCCACTATCGAAGGCAAAGCTATTCACAACGTGCAAAATGCGATGTTTGCCGCTGCGATTGCCTATAGTTTTGGCATTTCACTGGAAGATATTAGGCAAGGTCTACGTATTTTTAGTACCTCTTTTTATCAGGCTCCAGGTCGTTTAAATATTTACGATGAACATCCCTTTAAGGTCATTCTTGATTACGCGCATAATCCCGCGGCCATTCAGTCAATTACTGATCTTGTCGGTCGTTTAGATGTGAGCGGCAAACGTCGTTTGGTACTGGCCATGCCGGGTGACAGACGGGACGAAGACATTATCGAAGCGGCACAAATCGTGGCCAAAGGTTTTGATTATTTTATTTGCAAAGCGGATGATTCTCGTCGCGGTCGTGGCCATGATGAAGTGCCACAGCTGCTGAAAAAATTCTTGATGACTGCCGGTGTTGCTGAATCATTGATTCAAGTTATCCCCTCAGAACAGGATGCCATTGAGCAAGCCTTGGAAGATTGTGGCAAAGGTGATTTATTGATCATACTCGGTGACGAGATTACCCGTTGCTGGAAACAAATTGTGCATTTTAATGGTGGCATAGAGGTCAAACCAAGTGATGACGCCCCTTCGCATAATTACCCGGATAAATTGTTTGAACCTATTGAGCACAAGTTCGAATTAGCTGAAGGACAACGTTTAGTGCAAGACGAACGTGGTGTGCGTTTAGTGGTTGAGCATGATGAAGAAGCTGATTGATAGACTTGGATTAAAGCAATAATGATAGATCTGCAATTGGACGAAGTTCGCCGCCTGACCGGGCCCAATTTATTATGGGATAAACCCGGTGCCATCATTGATGTCTTATTTAATGACATTAAACATCAACGGGTCTTAAATTGCCTACAAAAATGGACAAAGCGCCTCCTAACAGAGTTTGACTGGCAGGCTGAGTCCTACATTTATCGAGTGCATGCTTATGGTATCAATTTTGCCATCAGTGCGCCTTTAGATTCACTTTACAGTGCTTGTGACTTGCTCGAGCTAGCTTGGCACTGTTGTGTTAGCGAGCTACAAAATTCAGCACCGATTCACTGGCAAAAACAGTTACTTGACATTAAAACCGCACTAAAAGACGAACAAAACCCTGCCTTATTAGCTTTCATAGCCATGGCTGAGCAAGGTCAAGTTTGCTGTTTAGTTGATGATGATGAAGTGAGTCTTGGTATGGGTGCCACAACCCATACTTGGCCTGTGCGCGAATTACCTGCTCTGCAGAGTATAAACTGGCAACGCTTTACGCCTATTCCCTGTGCATTAATCACCGGCACTAATGGTAAATCTACCAGTGTTAGGCTGGCCGCACAAATTGCCAAAGCGGCCGGCATCAGCGCTGGGGTGACCTCTACTGATTTTATTCGCGTAGGTGATGACATCATAGATCATGGTGATTATTCTGGGCCAGGTGGTGCGCGAATGTTGCTGCGTGATAAACGTTGCCAAATGGCTTTTTTAGAAGTGGCCCGTGGTGGAATTTTACGCCGCGGATTGCCAGTAACAAAAGTCAATGCGGCGCTTATCACTAACATCGCCAGTGATCATTTAGGTCAATACGGCATCAATACCGTAGCTGAATTAGCCCAGACAAAATTTGTGGTCGTCAAAGCCCTGCAGCGCGATGGAGTACTAGTACTTAACGCGGATGACCCACTCATCGTTGAATGTGCAAGCTCAATAATGCTGCCAATTTGCTGGTTTAGTCAAGATGAGTTTCATCCTTTAATTCAGGCGCAAATTCAACAGGCCCAGCGGGCTGTTTTTGTGCGCAATAATCACATTATTTATCACTATAAGGGGCAATTTGAAGACTTAGGTGATATCAGCACCATGCCGATGACGTTTGCGGGGGCTGCCCTGCATAACGTGCAAAATGCTCTGGGTGTGGTGGGTTTAAGCAAGGCTTTGAATTTGACAAACAGTGCCATAATACAAGGCTTGAGCGAGTTTGGTCGGGATAGTCAGGACAATCCTGGCCGCGGTAACATTTATCATCTTAAAGGCTGTCAGGTCATTGTTGACTTTGCTCACAATGAACATGGCATGCAGGCTATGATCAACTTAGCTTTACAGCTTAATGGCAACGACTACATTGCCATGTTCAGCCATGCGGGTGATCGTAGTGACGAAGATATTGCTAAATTAACTCAGGCAGTGTCGCAACTAAATGCCAAGTTGTATATTGCGGCCGAAACCCAAAAATACTTGCGGGGCCGTCTTCCCCATGAAGTCACCAATTTGTCTAAAAAATACTTAGTCGACTGCGGTGTCGAACCATCTCTTATTCACATTAGCGACTCACCACTGCAAGGCGCTAAGTTAGCCCTGCAAATGGCGAATGCGGGCGATGTTATTCTATTATTTGTGCATGACGAGCGAGAGCAGGTACATCAGTTCTTAATGCATGAAAGTGAAGTTGAATAACAAAGTGAATACAAACCGCAGTGAGCTATTTTATCGCTCACTGCGGTTTGTATCATGTAAAAATCAGTTTAATCGGGCAAGTGCTGCAGTAAAAAATCGCGCATATTTTCGCCCATTACTAAACGAATATCATGCTCTGACACGCCGATATCAAGCAAGGACTGACTAAGCTCAATTAATTTACTGGTATCAAAAGCAACTTCTGTCGCCCCATCAAAGTCAGAGCCTAAGGCAATATGTTGCGCACCAACCAGCTCAATACCATATTTAATCGCCGCAGCAATATTGCGAGGCGAGATATCGCACACCGCACCATCCCAATATCCCAGGGCAATTAAGCCGCCAGCTGCGGCGATTTGCTGCATAAGCTCGTCGCTAATATTACGGGGTGACTGACAGTGTCCATACAAACCTGTGTGGCTTATGACCAAGGGCTTTTGGCTGATAGCAAGTACATCACGGACCACTTGTTGGGATGAGTGTGATACATCAACGATGATGTCTAAAGCCTGCATGGCTAAGACCGCCTCTTTGCCAAACTCGGTCAAGCCAGATCCACTAGCGCCATGTAAGGAGCCACCTAGTTTATTGTCAAAAAAGTGTTGTAAACTCATCATCCTAAAACCATGGTCATATAATATTTTAATGTTAGCTAGGTCTCCATCTAAGGCATGAGAGCCCTCAGTGCCGAGTAAGGCCCCCACTAGTGCAGGTTGTTGTAAGCGCTCTGCAACAAACTGCTGTAAAGCCCCTTTCGAGTCTATCAAGCGAATATCTTGCGGATTTTTCTCAATGAAATGCTGTAATTTTTGTGCTTGATACAATGCCCGTTGAAACAGACTAGACCACGTGGCAAGCGGCCACCCCTGCACTAGGGCAAGCTTAGTTACATTATCACTAGCATCAGTTTCATTATGTTCATAGTTAATACCACTGGGCGACTTGGTTACGGTGGTGAACATTTGTAGGGCGACATTACCTGCTTGTAAGCGCGGAAAATCCACATGACCAAAGTCACTCACCTGATTTAAATCGCGATCCCACATCAAACTATCGCTGTGCCAATCACCAATGAACAGCTGGCTATGTAGGGCAATTGCTTGCT
>Ga0163215_101373_pt1 | contig 15258 bp, 14 predicted proteins | sample SynspAceP_FD_185934 | JGI IMG/M metagenome (GOLD analysis project Ga0163215, IMG submission 185934) | Saline lake microbial communities from Ace Lake in Antarctica - Synechococcus sp. Ace-P (Hybrid Assembly) | ecosystem: Environmental > Aquatic > Non-marine Saline and Alkaline > Saline | place... | reverse complement strand
TCGTCGTCGCTCCAATTCCTACGTCGTCGCCGCTTCGCCATTCCAGACCCACTAATGTCCACTTAATCTTAATGGACATTATCTCTCTTGAGCGGGAAGCGTCAGAGCGGGTAGACCGGACGCTCACCTTCAAACGCGCTTTGTTTGGATCGAAGTCCGAGAAGGTTTCCACAGACCAATACGATACATTATCACATCAGCGCGTTCTGTCGGCGATGAAATTCTTTAGGTCTTCGGGGGTGTCACCATACTCTTGAAGCATGGTGAGGTCGGCGGGCGCAGAACGCTATCCGATCGAATTCATACATTTATTAAGCACGCGATTTATGCACGATCCAGTCGATTGTTTTTATTGAGGGAAAATAGGCACGCATAAGTCTTGATTTATGCCCGATCGAATAATGGCACGCTTACCTTGCGCTCTGTCGTCGCCATGAAAGAACCGCACGCTCAATATCAGATTTCGGCTCGTCGCCAGCCCAACGGTCCCAGAATTCCATAGTCGCACTGTTAGGTTTATACTTTGGTTCACCTACCCGCACCCTTGTCGGCAATAAACTGGCATCGCCAACAACTAATGCTTCACCAACATCCAACACAGGGAGGAGATCACCAAAGCCTCCTAGACTGTCCGGCAGAAGCCGTCGAATAACGGCTTGGTCATCCCCATTAGTCAAGCGCATCGCGATAACATTATTGCATTGACTTAACACTGTCCTATTCACCTCCGAAGGTCGCTGACTGATCACCACAAGACCCACCCCATATTTACGGCCTTCCTTGGCTATGCGTTCAAAAATGCCAACAGAAATATCGTCAACCCCATCACGTCCCGCTCGTTCGGGTATGTAGAGATGAGCCTCATCACAAAAGATTGCCACGGGATGACGTGCTTCGATTGGGGTCCATTGGGTGATATTGAAAATCAACTTTGCCAAAAGGCTAACCATCAAAGGCAATATATCCGAGGGCACCTCTGAAAAATCGATTACCTTTATTCCGCCGTTTTTGTCAGGCTGCACGCCACGGCTGCCTGTGAGCATGTGTGCGAGTTTGGGAAGCCATGTCATTTCCATGCACTCTGCGTGCGGTTGGAATAGAAACCCCAGGCGTCTATCTAGATGCTTTGCTTCAAAACGCGCTATGAGACGGCTGAGTTTGCCGTTGAAATCGCCTGCCTTGTCCGTGCCAGCCTTCGCGCCCGGAACGCGCTCCTCGTCAAGGGAATGCAACCGATCAAGCACTTCTTGAAGAGGAAATGGCACCGGACTATCAACGGTGAAATTTGCAAGTACGTCAGCATGATTTCCATTCGTCAGATAACGACGTTTGGCTTCCGTAATGCTGTTCGACATTACCATAGCTTGGTTAGGTGCATTTTGATCTGATCGATCAACAAAGAGAGAAACCATGGCTTCGTATCCAAGAAGCCAGTAAGGTAGATAGAGAACCCCGTCATCCAAACCGACATTTTGATCAAGGTCGCCAGGCCCGGCCACGCGCAAGTGACGGAACTCACTTCCATCAAGTGGTCGATACTCGCCGTGAATATCAAATAGGATTGCATTAGCCTGACCGAGAGCGGCAACCTGGTCTAGCATCCGAGCCGTAGTGTAAGACTTGCCCGATCCCGTGCTACCGACAACGACTGCATGACGTTGAAATAATTTGTTACCGTTGAGAAATGCGGTCGCATTCTCATCGAGCGTGTACTTGCCGAGTTCCAGCTGCGGGCCATCGCCTGTAACATTTGAAATTACCTGCATGAAATCTGTCAAACGTTTACCCTCTAGAGCAAAGCAGTTTGCATCTATCTCCGGTACTGTCTCAAGGGTGCGCCTAAAGACATTTTCTGCTAGGCCCAAATTGGCAATTAGCGTGCCTATTAAAGAAATTCGGACAAGATTGTTTTCGGGAAGTCCGACTATTTCTTCAGTATCCAAATCAGTCTTGTCTGGTATTGCGTCTGCCGCCTTCCGTGTAATCCGAGAGACCACACCAACGAGGTGCTGACCGGCCTTGCTGCTTTGGATGGCAACGAGCCTATTTACTTGAACACGCTTTAACCGCTCAAGTTCATCAACCCGAACTATTACAATAGCTGTATCCACTGCAATAATTTTGCCGAGCGCATCATTATCTACGTAATCAAAAATAGGCATCTTTTCCCTCACAAAACCATCTTGTTGAAGCTTTCGAAAGACCAAACGTCAGGCCTGTGAATTGTTATTCCCGCAGGATAGTCTGGGGAGAACGCGCGGGTACCTTCACCATATTTTTCAAGAGCAAGGTACGTATGCCCCGCGTTCTTCGCAATGAACTGCTTGGCTTCATCAGTTAGTTGTCGCGCCAAAATAATGATTGGTACGTTGCTCTGTTTGCACCTCTCAACAATCTTTGGCTCAATGTGACGGTCCCGAAATCCGTAGCCGACGCAGAGAAATGATGTGGCAGCACCCAAGGCTGCATCTGCGCCTTGAATGGCCGATCTAAATGGTTCGTCATATGTTCGTTCAAACTTACTGACACCAGGGGTGACTATCAGTGGCGCAAATGTTTCGGGAAGCGTCTCAAAAATTGGTAGTGAAACGACCGTTCCATCGGGCCTGGCGAACCAATCAAGTGAGCCATGCACTTTCCAGACCCGAGCGGTCCGAGCCGGATGGGCACCCCTTCGGATAGCAACGGTGTCAGCTCCCTCCCTTTGCCGGATTATGCCGGGAACGAACCCAGTTGCGTGGACGCAACCGGCAATATCAGCGGCGTACTCAGCAACACGATCATAATTCGGTGTAACAATGTCAATGAAATGGTGAGTGCTGCGGAACATTCCACGGAGCAAGTCCGCAAGGTGAAAATGCTCTTCGCCGCGCGCAGCCCTAGCCATCAACGCTATGTCATCGGTCGCGATAGCTTTCCAAGTCAGCGAGACAATCTTTGCCACTAGGGAGAGTGGCGCAGTGGTTTTTAGCAATGCCTCTTCTAGGCCGTCCCCATTCTCCAGCGCAGTTCTGATCAGCAACCATTGTTCAGCTTCTTGCCCCTGATCGGGCACAACATATTCAAGAAGATATGCAGCAAGCGGCGCCATCCCACGAATATTGTGAACAGCAGAAGCGCCACTTCCCAAAATAACGACTGGATGTTGTTCAAAGCAATGCTGGGCGGCACGCGCAATCTGTTCGAGTATCTTTTCATCTTCACTCAAAGATTGATCTCCGCATCTGGGTTTCCTGCTGCCAGTGCTTTCATGTAGGCAAGACAGAGTTCGCATGAACACTCCACAATCACAGAATTAGATGGCGTAATCATGCGCCACCTCGCTTTCGTAAACCTCCCTCACAGTCGCGGCGGAGTGGACCGCCACCCGAGCTGACGATTCCGTTAGGTCGATAACACGGAAGATCGCTCCGACTTCAGCGACGACCTCGATGCGCCTGTATATGCCATTGTTCGCCTCGGCGTATTCTGCCAAGCCCTTCAGCTTCGGGAGTGCATCACCAAACTGAATGCCATGGGGATCGACAATATCTGCAACGATTGTCCCATCATCCAATTGCGCAAAGAAGATGAAGTCCGGCCGAACAATTTTGACATCGCCACCTTCTTCATAGGTTACGCCCAAGGAATCCTGACTGGCACGCGCCGGGTTTCGATACCAAGCGACGCTGCCGTCGCGCTCCAGCTCAGCCTTAACAACCTTCCCTTCCCAGGAATTGAAATCGCCGGGAAGGAGGCCGTCCTCGTCGCAAAGTAGGTGCCTCTCAAAGCGGGGAAGCGGCTCTTCCGTGCCATCTGCCCTGCGGGCCGTGGTCATCTGAAGCCAAGTGTTGGGTCGCGCCAGATCGACATCTAACGGATCGGCGCTCATTTCCCGAATTTGGCGATAAACCTCTTGGCGTTCATCCGAAAGGCTCTTGATTTGAACGCGGTATTGCGTGAGCCACTGGTTCGATAGCTTCTCCGCTGCCGTCTCAAGGTTTTCTTTCAGGTCCGGTACGAGACCAATCGCAGCTATCACTGTGTGAGCCTCGACCAACGCGTCTTCGGGGTCTTCGTCCTCGGGCGCTTTGCTGGCCACATGTTCGCTGTAGGTCGTGGCCAGATCTGGGCTGATGACGCGCGCCGCGCGCTTGTATGCGTCTTCAATGACGGCGTAGTCGGCCGCCTCGACGAAATCGTCAAAGGTCATGTTCTTGGTTTCAACATCGGCCTTTACCGTCTTGCCCTCCACGGTCATCACCGAATCGCGGGCTTTCTTGATTTCCTCGACATATCGAACTTGTGCGCCATCGAGGACCTTGTGCATTTCGGCATGAGCCTTCTTTCCGGCATCGGGCAGAAGCGCATCAACAGCCAACTCATGTGCCAGGGCGGTCAGTCGCTTGACTGGCCGAGCTTGCCGCTTCGGGAGCGTTTGAGATGGCAGCGAAAGCAGTTTTTGCCAAACTTCTTCAGAGATAGCCGGATTGGGCTTCATCTCGCGTGGGTTAACCAGCACGCGCCGACCGGGCAATTCCTCCCCGGCTTCACCGCCTGACATCAAGGCAGTGACAACGGCTTCAACCGACTTCTTATCAAAATGCGGGAGCAGGCAATCCACCGCGTTTAGCCGGTCGTTGCCGGGAATGCGCCGTGCCAGTGGCGTGCGCACCATGCGACCAAGAAGCTGGGTGATATGTGTCTTATCCGTTGCGGCACGAAAGGAAACCATGACTTCCGCCCGTGGGCAGTCCCAGCCTGTGCTGATAGCATCCTTTGCGATCAGAATACGTACCCAATCGGATTCCTGAACTCGCTCCGGCGCGATATAGGGTGCCGAGTGACGGCCAAAGGTCTCGGTTTTGTGCTCACCGAACACGTTCGCGATGGAGTCATGCGGAAGGTCCGGCCATTGCTCGAATATGATGTCGAGCCATATGCCGATTTCATTATGGTCCGGGGAGTTCGGAACCTGCAAGACCATAAGCGGCAGAACGGTATCAGCGTCGTCTTGCTGCTTGGCATATTCCGCCCAGGCTTTCGAGGTATCACTCAGCTTGGCTGTACCACGCCGCAGAAGCACAGTTGAAAAATCGCCGGTCTCATCGGGGACATCGAGGTTGATCGTGTCCTTCAAAAGGCCCGAATCCTGGACCTTCTTCGCATCGACGATCACGTTGGGCAGGGTGCTCCGATCCTGCATACCGGCAACTGCATCGTTAAACCGCTGCACCGTCGCCGAGATACCCCAGACAACGGGAATACCGGGCACTGCGCCAGAGCCGTTTATCAGCTGCTTAACGATTGTTGGCTTGCCATCACCATTCGACCTGCCGCCTTCCTTCATACCGCGATGGGCTTCATCGAGGATGAGATAAAGGGTTAGATCAGGGTCTTCGATGGTGTTCTGGATCGTGTCCCAGATCGTGTGCGACCGCATATCGGGCATGATACGCTGCCCGTCTGCCATCTCCAGCGCCGGGTCATCGGGGTCGTGGCCTCGCACCAGAAGGCTGTTCTTCGAAAGCTTCTGCGTGTTCAGGAAATAGATTTTTCCCGGCTGGAATTTTTCTCCACCGAACGTAGTCCCGACCGTCATCAGATCGGAAATGGTGAGCTTGTCAGATGCTTCCTGAAGCCGCCAACGAGACTGCTCGTTCAGTGACGGATCATCGCTAAACCAGATTACAACGGCTCCGGGATCAGGCTCAAAGTCGAAGTCGTCGTTGCCGTAGAAAAGGGTCTCGAAAACTGCCGCCGCCATAACGGTCTTGCCTGCGCCGGTCGTCGCAGTCAGCGAGAAGGCATGTTTGTCACGGTCTTCGTGCCAGCGTTTCCGGGCTTTTTTGAGCCGGTCGAGAACCTCTCTTACGGCCTCATCCTGATAATCCTTTAGCGTAAATTTCATAACTCAGCGCCCCATCGAGAATCGGAAATTGGTCAAGTACGACTCGTAAAGCCGTACCGGCTCAACGGCATCGGGCAGATGGCGCGTCACCGCCTGGAAGCGCCGATCGTCATCCGTCACGACATAAGCAATCCGAATGGTGCCTCGGGCCTCGACCGCTTTGCAGAAAGCGGTCGCCTTATCCAAGTCAGTCAGCAGGCCGTAAGTGTCCACCACGTCCCAGCCGTCGGCTGGGACTGCGTCGATCCGCCTGCCCTCGCTGCCAGCTCGCATCCACAGGAGCGGCGCAACACGCGCAAACGCTCGATTATGGCTGACCGAAACCGGCGTCTCATAGGTCAGGGTGAAAAACTCGGCGTTTTCCTCAAACCCTTCTGCCATAGGGAATTCGTCGGTAAACTTGTAGTCGCCCTTGATGGGATCGCCCTCCGGGGTCTTGCCTGTCATTGCGGCGGCGATGCGGGGCTTCGTGATGTAGTCGCAAATACCCCATTTCTCCCAATCGGGATCGCCAGGCCGCAGGCCCGCCTTACGAAGCGCTGCGTGTTCATCAGCTGCCACTTCGTTATTTGTGATTGAGATACATTGACGGCGACCTCCGTCTTGCCGGTTCAGGCGCATCACCGCATGTGCGGTTGTGCCTGAACCACTGAAGAAGTCGAGCACCACTGCTCCCGGCTTTTGCTTGATGAAGAACCGGAGCGCATCTTCGACGGCATAAAGCGATTTAGGGAAAGGAAACCTGCGGTCAGGCATTATTGTTCGAAGCAAGCTGGTGCCATGACTCCCCGCGTCATGTGATGTCATGCTCCATACCGTTCGAGGGGCAGCGGACCGCGCTCCCTCCGCGTATCGCAACTCAAGAGCGCCATCTTCAGCAGTGCCTATAACCTTCAGCTGACCTTCTTCGAGGGCCGCAAGCTGATTGAATGACAAATAGTAGATTGGAACAGATTTCTTTTTGAGGTCGATGCGCCCGGTTCGAACTGCCCCCCTGTCCATCAATGTGCGCAGTGTATCAGGAACCACAGACCAACTATATTGCTGGCCGTTACTGGTGGGCGGCCAAATTGCGACAGTACCTTCAGGCGTATCGATAGGGTCGCTTTCACCTGCTTGAACAGTGTCGCCGATTGAATGAATTCCTGACCCGTCTTCGTTAACGTAGATGGGATACCAAGACCCAGGATTATGCGAGCGAAGGCCCTTACGTCCTGTCCGTGCGAGGCCACGCCAGCGGACTTCTTCGTCCAACGCATAATCTCGTTCTGTCAGCATGTCCCAATTCCATCGGGTCAGCTGGACATCTCCAATCTTCACGAAGAATATGTACTCGTCCACTCGGGCAAATTCATTCCCTCGCGCTGTACCCTTGGGATTGATAACACTACTAATCATTTGAACTTCAGCTTCTGGAAATGCTTGCTCTAGCAGAAGACCGAGTCGAAGATGCTCTTTTTCATCAATAGTAGCGATGAGCACAGAACAGTCTGTGTTTAGAAGCTCTTTCGCGACCTTCAGTCGGCGCTCCATGAACGCAAGCCATTTGGAGTGTCGATAAAGATCTTCGGACTCAACATAGTCGTTATTATATTTCCAGTCCTTTGCGCCAGTATTGTACGGCGGATCAATATAAATCGCATCGACCTTACCACGATGAGTGAAAGTCAGGGCTTCAAGCGCGTGAAAGTTCTCGCCGTTGATCACGGTGTGGAAAGGCTTGTCACTACCCCGTTCGACTTTCCCAGTGCCTACAAGACCGGGATAGATGTAATCGCGGAATTCCGCGACGACGACCAAGTCTTCGACCACAACGGATTTTGCTTCCGGCTCTGCCGCACTCAACAATTCCAATCGCGCCAGCCGTTCGCCGTCAGCGCGCTCGAAACCCAGGACTTTCCAAAGCCGTTGATCGCCCTTTTTCGTCTCACCACGCGGAGGCAGGATGCGCACCTTGTCACCCTTGCGCACGGGGCGGCCCGGCAGCTCGACGCTTTCAGGTCGGTGCCGCTCAAAGTTCAGACCAAAGGAACGGCGCGCGGACAGAACCTTGAATTCCTGCTCCAACTCCTGCCCAAGATCAGGGTCTTTTGCTTTGGCCTGCGCAATCAGGTCAGTGAGGCGTGACATTAGCCGCCCTTCTTTCTCCTTCGTTGTGAGAAGCAGAACGATAGGATCCTAAAATATTGGCGAAGCTGTTATTTTCCATTTTCGACGTGCACCATCATATTTCAATAAAACCTAGCATTGACGATGCATCAAGGCATCCAAATGCTATTGCAATATTCATTCTATCCACATTGGAAGACTATTCTTGCTCATGCTGCTGCAACGTTTCCGGTACGCCACGCGCCTCCGGCAAGGTCTCGGCTTCCGAAAACTCTTCGGCCAAGCGATCATATTCGGCGCGCACGCCGGGACGCTCCAACAATTTGTTTTTCAGATCATTCAGTTTCATCGCGCCACCATTCTCCCGTTCATATCAAACCAGTCTTGGCTGCTCTACCGGTGTCGGCAGGCTGTCCTTGGTCGGCAGCTGGTGGATAGCATCGCCTGTTTCCTTGGCTGCCGTGGCTAGCTCGAATTGCGCTTGCAGATTGATCCAGAATTGCGGATCGACGCCAAACCAGTGACCAAACCGCAGCGCGGTATCGCCGGTAATGGCGCGTTTGCCGGAAATGATCTGGCTGACGCGATTGGGCGGCACGTCGATCTGGCGCGCGAATTCGGTCGGGGTGATGCCGAGCTCAACGAGCTCGTCTTTCAAGATTGTGCCAGGATGCACAGCACGTTTAAACATAGAGACCTCCTTTCTTGGCTCTAATGGTAATCAACAATTTCAACCCCGGATGGGCCTGCCTGTCCGTCTATCCATTCAAAACAGACACGCCATTGCTGATTGATGCGAATGGAGTACTGCCCTGCCCTTTTTCCTTTGAGACCTTCCAGCCGGTTGCTGGGCAAGGCGCGCAACGTGTCGAGGGTTGGCGCGGCATTCAAAATAGCAAGCCGCCGTTCCGCCTGGGCTTCGAAACCGGCGAACGCCTTGATAAAATCGCCATTGGCGAAGGCTTGCGTATTTTTGTTTCGATAGCTCAGAATCATTGCTATGAGTGTAGCAGGCATTGACGATGTACGTCAAGCATATATTGTTTCTATAATACCCCGTATCTGCCTTACACCCCTAAGGGGTCCAAGGGTATTGGAACAAAGCGGGGCATTGATGTTTGCAGCGGCTTTGTAGGCGTTTCGTTTCTACCCGTATCGAAACTGTTTAGCTGTTTTGAGTTGGAAAAAAATATTATGAATCAGATGGTTATAGAATCTTGCTGCGTGTTTATCTCAGTGACTTCGAGTGAAAAGTCGGTGCGTCCCCTACTCGCCCTCGGTCAGTAACGCCATACCGGCTTTTTATTATGTAAGCTCTATCAAATCCGCCTTTTCCCCTTGAAGGCAAGAAAGGCTCTATGCCCTGGCGTTGGATCAAATCACCGCAACCGAATTTTCTCCGGTACTACAAATCGACTGATTTAGGGTGATATGGAAACGTAACTATTTACGTAAGAAACCTGACGGGGTTCGTACACCGGAATCGCCACTCTTCTCTTGAGTATTTTATTATAGATATACCCTTTTGAGGGTTATTGAGGGACAGTTTTGTCCTATCCAGATTTCCAACGTTTTCCACCCACCATGTATGCAACCACCGTGGCAAAACCTTTTGTGCTAGCCGGATGACAAGACCTTTGACCATGCCGTGATATGTGCTTTGATCGATATCGATGTGAAGATACCCTTCTCGCTCCAAGTCGGCGAGATAACGCTGTATGGATCGAGGATGGACGCCCATGCTGTTTGCAAGGAATGTCTTCGTCACAAACCAGACACACCGGCGACCGCAATAAGCGTTGATAATCTGAAGTAACGCTTTGGCATTCGGTGTCAGGCGTTGGTTTCTTGCAGCCTCGGTACTCATTTTCTGGCTGAACTGGCCGTTTTTGATTGGGCTTGGCCGTTCTTGGCGCGATGTTCGTTTGCGCTGCCATGTGGTGCTCGCTGCCCTATCCCGCTTCACTACGTAAGCTTGTTCGTCGGTAGCGGCTTCCTCCCAACTGATCCAACCGGCACTGATCGCTGCATTGTATTCTGGACTGCCAAATGGCGGTTTTTTCCAAGAGTGAGGCTTTGGGCCTGCCTCGTTGCTGCGTCTTTCGGTCTTATGCCTTAAGCGCGTGACCGTGTCCGCAAAACGAGCTTGTTCGTCAGCTGTAGCTTCTTGTGGTGATATGTGGCCTAAGCGCTGTGCTTCTTGATACTCTGCTGAACCGTATGGCGGCTTTTGCCATGAAGATGTATGAGATTTTGGCTTGGGCGCGCTCGAAACTGTAGCGCGGCGACAATCCATCTGCCCCCCGCTCTCTCTCGTGGCTTCAATAATATCTATTGTCATGCTGAATATTTGCAGCAATCTATTTATACTGTGATTTGGCAACAGGAAATTGTTGAAAAACGAATGTTTTCCTTGAGTCCGAATCGGAATAGCTCTATATTCTAATAATTGAGTTTGAATATATTGCTTTCAAAAGACCGCTGTTCCCGCAGCGGCTTTTTTATGCATTTATATGATTGCTGCTTTCCCCTTTCCTTTTGAAGTTTTCTATTTTGATGATGAAATGCAGAAGCTCAACTGCATGCGGTAGGTTGTATAAATTATAATAAAATCGCCAATAAGTAGTTTTACACAATTGAAATTAGTTTTCAATGAATCGTATACAACTAATTGATCGGATAATTCGAATCTATACGTACGTATATTAACACATGGTCAATAGATCATCAATGAGCGATCAATGATCATCAGAAATGCAAATCAACTGACCACAGCGCTCCTAGTTATATTTACCAATTATAACAGCAAGATAAGCCGATTATTGTCAAAATTTACCTCCATTGACCATGCTCAGACCACGCAAATATGACCATGGCAGATCAGCATTGATCATGTAAAATCCTCTATATTTCGCCACATAGTAATTAAAAATTCATCTGTTCAATGATGATCAACTGTTATAATGTTACATTGGTCAACTATAATGAATAACGAAAGAATATTTAATGAGTTTAGTAAGTGTAGCGGAAGCCTCACGATTAACCGGGAAAAGTAGAAATACGATCAAGAACCATTTGCGAACTGGCGATTTGAGCGGAACGAAGAATCTTGAAAATGGGATTTGGGAGATCGACACTTCTGAACTAATTCGAAAATATGGAGAACTCAAAATCAGAGGTGCCGACGATACGGTCAATGGTGATCAAGCTGGCCATTCTGGACCATCAAGCATACCGGACGATCTGATTTCTGAGGTGGCAACTCTCAGGGAGAGATTGCGGCAGGAAGCGGAAAGACGGAATGAACTGGAAGACAGATACAATGAACAGGTCGATTTTTTCAAAGAGCAAATTGCCGTCAAGGACAAGCAACTAAGCGCGTCTATGACTCAGATTGAGGATCATCGAGATAGGCGGGCGAAAACGGAAGATCGGGCAGTAACGGAGAAAAACGAAATAGCTGCCGAGCGGGACAGGCTGAAGAACATTGCCGCTAGCCAGCACCGAAAACTTAAAGAGCAAACCCGGACGCATCGCAACGAATTAGATAACGCTACAACAATTCGCGCTTTGTTTGCCAAGTGGTTTAGCTCAGACGTTTCAAATGTGAGCAGGGCTAGTGCATCCGAGAAGTCTCAAAGCAAAACAGCCTAGCTCCTCCTTTGACCAGTTTGTGACCAAGAACTCCAGATAGTCAGTCGCTAAATATGCGGTATGACCAAACATACATCACATATGCAGGATCGCGAACGGGGAGAAGTCACCCTTCTTCTCGATTATAATCGTGCTGCCAGCGCATTATGCATGACGCGCAATGCGCTGCGTGATCTGGTGTATAAGGGGAGAGGGCCGGTTGTTGTAAAGATCGGAACACGTACGTTTTTCACGGTGAAGGATTTGGAAGACTTTGTTGCGGCTCACCGCGAAGGGCCTGCGCTTTAAAGGCAGACTGAATTCTAAGAAAGGCTCGCGCTTATTCAGCGCGTACCTTTTGTTTGTTTGGTTTCGTGAAGCTTGGCGAGCTCGTCTGCGAGGTGATCCGGTTTCAGATTGGCGTACCTTTTCAACGATTTTGGGTCTTTGTGGCCTGACATCGCCATGACGGCTGTATCTGACCAACCGGCCTCAACAAGACTCGAAACCCGTTCATGCCTCGTATCGTGGAACCTGAAATGTTCGACACCCGCTTTCTTGCGCGCGCGGTTAAAGGCAAGCCGGAATGCGTTGGCCGTGATGGGGAAGACTTTATCATCCAGAGAGTGGGGTAGGGACGATAATATTTCGATGGCGCGCGGCGAAAGTGGCATGACATGATCTATGACCTTGTCCGGGTTACGGCTGTTTTTCACGCCTCGAAAAATTGCCGCGCGGCCATCAAGATCAACATCTTCCCATTTTAGACCCAATAGGCTTCCGCGTCGTCCACCTGTTTCAAAACCAAATTCCACGAATGGGCGCAACCATGTGTTACGGGCTTCACCGCATGCGTTAAACAGCTTTGTCATTTCTTCGCGGGATAGCCGTACATCACGTTCGTCATTGACGACTGGTCGGGCAACGTCTTCCGTATTTACGGGATTGATCGTTAGACCTAGACGCCGCTTGCGATGGTCAATGACCCGTTTCAACAGGGTCAATTCGCGTTTGATCGTAGAAGGCGCAACCGGCTTTCCTGTGCGCGATGGCTCGGTTAGGCGTTTATCGCGGTAGTCTTCAAAATGGTCCGGCGTAAGGTTCGTGACCGCATAAGCGCACAGCTCTTTCTCATCGCGCATGAAGCGGCCAAGACGCGCTCGCTCGGCTATGCGCGATGCCTTGCCCGCGCGCTTCTCCGTAACTTCGACCAGATATAGCTCGACTAGTTCTTTGAGCGTTGTGCGTTGACCAGCGCTGCGGTCAATAAATTGTCCCGATGATATCTCGCTTTCAGTGCGGTGCGCCCAATCCTGAGCCTTTTTTTTGGTCGGGAAGGTGGCAGATTGTGTAGGCCAGCCCTTGCGTCTGACTTTGGCCTGCCACTGGCCGTTGGCTCGTTTGCCTATCGTTGCCATGAATCCAGCTCCTAAAGAAGCCGTAATGTCCCAAATTTGTCCCTAAATGTAAATATGTAAAATATGCCGTTCATTTGTATTGCATTAACATATTGTATTCATTAATAATAATACTGCCTTCCAGTTTTTGCTCTTTTGCCCTCCGAAGGCAGAGGTCACAGGTTCGAATCCTGTCGGGTGCACCAAATTCCCTAATAAATACAAATAGTTAGTAAAATAGTCCTAGCGGTCATTTTCCTGCCGCTATTTGTTGGCACATTTCTGGCACACTTGACATAATCAAAAGATTCCAGCCATGGCGACAATCAGAGAAAAGGGTGTGTATCAGTGGCATGTTCAGATACGCCGTAAGGGCTGGCCGAGACAAACTGCTACCTTCCGAACTAAGAAAGATGCGCAGGCCTGGGCCAGAAAAATTGAATCTGAAATGGATCTTGGCCAGTTTGTTGATCGTTCTGCCTCGCATCGCACGACGTTTGAAGAGTTGATCAATCTCTATCTTGTTGATGTCACCGACAAGCGCCCCAGTGAATACTCACGGGTTTCGGAGCGCTCTCGTTTAGAGCGGTTTCTGCGTGAAGAAAAAGAGATCTGCGCTCATGCTGTCGTAAATTTAACATCGGAGCATTTCGAGGATTACCGGGATCGTCGCCTGAAACAGAGTGTCGGCAGAGGAAAAAAGCTATCCAAATCCAAGAAAACGATCGCTCCTGGAACGGTCAAGCGCGAATTGACCATGCTTAAACGCGTTATTGATTACCGTAAAAGACGATTGGGCTTGCTGATCAATCCAGTAAATACGGAAGATGTTGTCAGGCCAACGGTAAATGATGAGCGCGACATCAGGCTCTCAAAGGAGGAAATGACGCGCTTTCTTGAAGCGTGCGGCAACGCCCGCAATCCGTGGCTACTTCCTTTTGTCGAAATGGGATTTGAAACCGGTGCTCGTCGCGGCAGTCTGCTCGGACTTCATTGGGGTGATGTTGACCTGGAAGGCCGCACGGCAACTCTGCGAGGCGTAAAAAATAGTCGCAGCCCTGACAAGATCATCAACCACACAATCGGGTTATCACCGCGTGCTTTGGAGGTGTTGAAGCAATTGCCCCGTGGCGATGATGCGCGGGTGTTTCCGATAACATCAAATGCGTTGCGCCTGGCATTCAACCGTGCGCGAGACAAAGCCGGTGTATCGCACTTTCGTTTTCACGATACACGTCATGAGAGGACATCAAGTCTGTTTGAAGGTGGATGGTCACTCATACAGGTAATGGCGCAGACAGGGCATAAAGACCCTAAATCAGTCAAACGCTATGCCAATTTGGCCAAGGATTATCTGGCTGATGAACTTGCAAAGCTTGATAATCGGCAAAAAGAGAAGACAGAGCAATGATGCAGCCTTCAGTTTCCGAAGGCTGCATCTCTTGCCATTTGTTCAGCGATGGTGGGGCGACCACGTTTTCGCTTTGTTGGACTGCACTTCTCAGCTAAGAAATTTGAAGCACATTCCCGGTGTTGGTCGACGAACGCTTCGAGGTCCTTGACCGCAAAGAAGGTGCGCCTGCCGATTTTAGTAACAACCGGACCACGCCCTTTATAAACCAGATCACGTAACGCGGCGCGCGAAAGCGATAGCGCTTTTGCAGCACTCTCATAGTCCAATAGCAGCAATAATGTGCTTTCGCGTTCCATGTCCTTGTTATGGCGATTTATGGGCGAATATCTCGGTCACGGATTGGTCACGGCGCTAGAAATCGTTGCCTGAAGCGGTTTTCCAGAACATGTTAATATTTTGTTAAAGCAAAGTATTATATACTATAGTTAGTATTGAGAGATGTATTATGACGATTCCGACATACATAACTCTAATGCAAGCACGAGCCGTATTGGAGAGACTGGGTATTCAGTTAACACGACGTCAAATAAAGCGAGCAGCCGAAATGGATGCGACGGGGCGTCGAAAACTCCCGTTTTTCATTGATCCTATTGATAAAAAATTGAAAATTGAAAAAGGCGCGCTTGTGCGCATATATCAGGAATTGCAGATAGAAGCAGAGAATAACTTGCGTGACTGAAGTAAAAATGATTCATTGGTGGAAATATACTTTATGAAATTTGATGTCAGACATAAGAAAAAGGGTTGGTAGTAAAGGCACAACGTACCAGGTTCGATACCCAAGCAAAAAAACCAAATCGGGCTATGCATTCTCC
>Ga0163215_101371_pt1 | contig 15272 bp, 18 predicted proteins | sample SynspAceP_FD_185934 | JGI IMG/M metagenome (GOLD analysis project Ga0163215, IMG submission 185934) | Saline lake microbial communities from Ace Lake in Antarctica - Synechococcus sp. Ace-P (Hybrid Assembly) | ecosystem: Environmental > Aquatic > Non-marine Saline and Alkaline > Saline | place... | reverse complement strand
AAGTGGCTGCGCTGCTGAACAATCGCCCCAGAAAGACCCTCGGCTGGAGAACGCCCGCCGAAGCAATGGCCGACGAAATCGAGGCCTTCAAACCAGGTGTTGCGCTTGCAACTTGAATCCAAGCAGTGCGGGCGACGCAGGGCAAATGTATGGACAGATCTTAATCGGGATTTCGGGCTTGTGGATTTTATCTGCGCCAGCCTTTTTCTTTTTACCGACAGATATCGACGGCGTCTATGAACGCTATCTCGGGCTGATTACCTTTGGCATGATATTCGTTTTTGCGCGTTTGTTCATTAGCCGCGCGCAGGAGATCAAGGGATCATAGCTCAGGTCCGTTGCAGCGCCTGAACCGGAAAATCGAAAGGATCAAAATATGTTTCTGGAAAACGAGCAGATTGATGTCGTTCTAAGGGGTCTAGTTTTGTCCTCCATCGCTGTCGTCTGGGTCATCACCCTTGTGCGCATGATTGGCTTGCGTGCTTTCTCGAAAATGACTGCGTTTGATTTCGTCATCACAGTTGCCATAGGCTCGCTTTTGGCGGGGGCCAGTCAGGCCACGTCGTGGCTTTCGTTTATACAAACGACGATTGCGATGGGGACGCTACTGGGTGTTCAATATTGCGTCGCACGGCTGCGTAAGTCTTCACAGCGCTTCGAGGCGACGATACAGAATAGTCCTGTGCTGCTCATGCGGGAGGGGAAGATCATACACGCAGCACTCAATGCAACACGCGTCGCAGAAGACGATCTGATCGCAAAACTGCGCGAGGCAAACACGCTGGATTTTTCCGCTGTTCGGGCTGTCGTTTTAGAGACGACAGGCGACATTTCGGTTCTGCACGGCGACAGTTTGAACGACAAGCTGCTGTCAGGTGTCCGCCGCATCGACGAAGCAGGATAGCGGCAGCCGATCATGCTGCCGCGAGAAACCGCGCAAATCTCTACCCAGATTCGTCAGGATTTATGGCCACAACCGCACTCATCGGGAAATGATCCGAGCCGATATGCGCCTCTCGTTGGAAGGAAACCAGATCAATGCCGCGTGTCAGGTAAAATTGGTCAATCGGGAAGCGCATAAGAAGATGATTGGCGTCAAAGCTCGCCAGCGGACCGCGGCCAATGCGGGGGTCACGAAAATTACCCTGGTTTTTGAACATCCGCGCCGTCCATGACCATGCGACATCGTTAAAATCTCCCATTGCGATAACAGGCAGACCAGATTTCTGCGTCAGGGTTGCTGCCCGCGCAATTTGCGCGTCACGTTCGTCAGTGTCCACGCCCGGCACCGGAGGCCGCGGATGCATACCGATAAAGTGGAACCCCTGCCCTGCGCTGTCACGCAAATGCGCCAGAAGCGTTGGCGTCTCGTCATCGACCAAAAAGACGGTTTCAACCTTTTCAAAATGCAGTCTGGTCGCAAAGATCAGGCCGTAATGATTGTCACGCGGATCTGACAGGACTGTGGGATAGTCCTTCAGCACGTCTTCCATGGCTTCCAGCCAGACCTCGTCCGTCTCCATCAGGAACAACACATCGGGCTTGTTGTGCGTGATGAGGTCGATCAGCTTCGTGTGTTCCTTGTTCTCCATCAGGACGTTGGAGGACAACAGCGAGAATTCAGGGCCGCTAGGATGTTGAACCGTGCGGATTTCGATAGCTGCCAGTGGCGAGTAGGGCCAGACTTTTATCCCCTGATACACCACACACGCCAGCAATATAGAAATCAGCGGCAACGCGTGTATTTTCAAGATTGCCACTGCAAGCGCCGCAATTACAATCGCTGTCACAAGAATATGCAGCCGCGGAAAATCCCACATCCGCACCCACCAGTGATGGATCCGCAGGGTCGGCAATATCGTGACGGCAAGTACCGCAATCGTCGCGATCCAAAGCACTGTCTTTGCAAGTGTATAGATCAACTTTCCGGTCTCTCCTATGTGCGCCGTGGTAGATTGCGGTGCGCCAGCTCACGGCGCAACAGAGCAACATTGCGGTTGCTGGCTTTGAAATAAAGATCAAATGCATCACCCAGCAGGGGAACAGCCCCCAACGTCAAATCCAGTCCAGTGTTGAGCGCCATGCGTGCCACAGTCCGCTTGCGCGCCCCCATAGTACAGCCGCGATAGAGCAGATAACACGCAGGTCCGAAGGCGGCGAGGTCCCCTACCCCCGGCACAAGGCCGACAATCGAATCCCAGCCAAAGCGGATACGCGTCCCCGGCACGCGGAACTTGCTATCAAGTAAAGTCGAGATCCGGTCCAGATGCGCAAGCTGCGCTGTGTCAGCCGCGTTCATTTCTTGGCGATGATATAGACGGCGTGAACAACACCCGGGATATATCCCAAGAGCGTGAGAAGGATATTCAGCCAGAAATGCTTGCCCAGACCCACGGTCAGAAACACGCCCAAAGGCGGAATGATGACGGATAAAATAATACGAATAAAATCCATTTGGTCCTCTTTTGTTTTATAATGTTTCTATCGGCAATGTGCCTCAGCCGGTTTGCTGCGCGCCGAGATTGTCTGCTTTCACGGCGTCTCGTGCGCCCATGGGGCGGTCTTTGCCGATGGTGGTGTCATGGCGGGTCTGCGCCTCCATCTCTGCGTTCAGCTCTGCGCCGATCAGGATGATGAAAGCCGAAATCCAGAACCACATCAGCAGAACGACAACACCGCCCAGCGTGCCGAAGCTCTCGTTATAAGAACCGAAATTGCTGACGTAAAAAGCGAAACCTGCGGAGCCGATGATCCACAGAACACAAGCCACTACAGCCCCCCATGACACCCAACGAAACTCTGGCGCGTCGCGCGATGGCCCGTAGCGGTAGAATACGGAGAGGCCCACAAGCGTCAGCGCGATCAACGCCGCCCAGACCAGTGCGGTGCCCACCACTTCGGCCACAAGACCTGCATCAAGCACCTGCGTCAGCGCCGGTACAGCAAGGGTCGCGCCCATTCCGGCCAACAGTCCGAAAATCAAAAAGACCGTCAGCGCCAGTGTGATCGCGGTTTTGGCGAAGAACCCGCGCTTTTCTTCCTCGTCATAGGCCACGTTCATGCCCTGCATCAGACTGCTGACGCCTTTGGAGGCAGAATATACCGCAAGCATAATCCCGAACACAGCCGCCAGCCCCAGACCACCTTCGCGTGATCCGGCCACGGCGGTCGCCTGTTTGGTGATGATGGTCATAACTTCCTGAGGGACAATACCCGACAGAACAGAGAGTTGATCAACAATCCGGTCCGGTTCCACCAAAAGCCCGCCAATGGCGAGCGAAGCCGTGATTGCGGGGAACAAGGCGAGCAGCCCGTAGAACGCGACACCGGCCGCCATCAGCCCGACACGGTCCTGCGCGATCTCGTCTTTCAGCCGTAGTATGATGTCTTTCCAGCCCGAAAGAGGGATTTCGCGGGGGGCAGTTGCTGTGCGGCCTCTGGCCATATCGGTCTCCTTGAGAGAGGGGAGGCCGACAGATGTACCGGCCTCCTTTAATCTGTATCATAACGAGATTTTGCCCAGATTCTGTTCCTGCGCCTTATCAGTTGCGGCATCTACAACGCGCTGGCCGGATGCTTTCGCTTTTTCAGTTAAGGCTTGGACTGCAGTTTTGTCCCCCGGCTCGCCCTCGTCAAGGTCTTCGCGCGCCTATTTGCCGATGTCGCGAACTCCGCGCTTGGCGGCACTCACCACGGCAGCAGCCTTCTCGCGCTCCTGCTCGAAAATCTGCTCGGCGCGGTGCATCAGATCATCGCTGTAATCACCGACCCATTCATCCTCTGTGCGGGTGCGGGGCAAGGCCCCCCCGATTGCGGCACCCACCGCGAGGGCCAAGGCACCGATCACCAGCGGTTGGCGCGCGTAGATATCATCCGCCTGCTCTGTTTGGGCAGATACCCCGGCACTGGCACGACGACGCGCACCCACTGCGACTTCGCGGGCGGCCACAATACGGGCACGAGCCTCTTCGGAAAAATGCTCGGTTCCGTCATGCAGGCGGTGGCGCAGACGCTCTGCGCGGTCTTGTATCGTCTGGGATGTCTCTGACAGGTTTTCAGAAATGCCATCCGTCTTTTCTGCTACAGCGGACCGCGCATCTGATGCTTTGGATGCCAGACCATCACGCGCCGCTACGGCAGACTGTGCCAGCCGGTCGGACATGCTGTCATTATCATCCGAATGCGCCCAGTCGGGCAGACCCGCATATCCACCTTTCATTGCCGGATCGGGCCGCGACACGGCATGGCTGCGGTCGGTGCGGTAGGCATCGGGATGCGATGGCCGCCGCGCATGGCGGTCACCCTCATCTTTGCCGCGCGCATTTCCGCCAAATATCAACCACGCAAGGCCGATGCCCGTCAGAGCCACAGCCGCCGGATTATCCTTGCCCGTGCGGGTGAAAGCGTGGCCGATATCGCCACCATGCTCGCGCAACTGGTCACCAATCTGACCCAATGCGCCCTCGACAGAAAATCTATCCTGAAGCGTTTCTAGATTGTCGCTCAACCGGCTGCGGTCATATTCGATGTCACGTTCGATTTCGGAAGGGGAACGGGGATCATGCGTCATTGTATGTCTCCTTGAGTGTTTGTGCATCGCGCTTGAGGTTTTGCGCCGTGCGCGTCGGTGCAATGCTGGAAATTTTTAAATCATTAGTGCCTTTTGCGATCACGCCAAACGCGATCAGGGCCAAGCCGGCACCTGTCAGAAGCGAGGCCCAGCCCGCATCAAGCCCAAGCTCGGTCAGACCTGCCACAAGCGCCGCTGCCAGCACATTCAACAATACCAGCGCCACGATAAGCGCGCCTGCAATCAGACCAATCGCGACAGCTGCCTGATTGACGTTCTCGCTGACCTCCGCGCGCGCCAGCTTGATCTCGTTCCTGATCAGCGAACTGACAGTGCCGAGCGTGTCACTCAGCAAGCTACTCGCGGATTTAGGAGGAGTATCAGTCATGACTGCTCTCCTTTCAAATCTGTTCTGCCGCCCTGCGCCGCGATACGCACATCAGGCGCAGAAGATTTGGCAAACCGCGCTGCGGCGAAGCCAAGAAACGCTGCACTGCCCAAGAAAATCGCAGAATTTTGGCGCGCAAATGTCGTGGTCGCGGTGACCATCTCGCTCAGATCCTTGTCACGGATGGTATCAGAGATATCGGCCAACGTACCGGCGACTTGCCCCATCGTGCGCTCTTGTGCAGAGCCACTGCGCATCTCGTCTGCCGCTGTGCGCGGTGCGGACGAGATCGAGTTGACCTCATCGGCAATTCCATCTTTTGAATTGCGTGCATGAGATTTAATCTGCTCTTGGGCAGCACCGGCTGCATCTTTCGCGGCGGCTTTGGTTTTATCTACAACAGTCGATGCTGTTGAAACGGCGTCATCTTTAAGTGTAATTTGGTTTTTCCTCCTCTTCAGAATGCAAGGTTAATGACGGCCAGAACGATAACAATCAGGCCAGTCAGGTAAAAAATACTGTGCATTTCCACACCTCGTTTTGTTTCGGTCATTGGCTTTGTTGCACAAATCGGTTTGAGGTCGTGCTTCCCCTTAACCCTGACAGATTCATCCTACGGTAACGGTGTGTGGGATGCCAAGTGCCGTGAAGCCGTTTAGGATCGCAGCGCGTATTTGGATCTCCGCGACCTGCCGATCGAAGTCACGCGCTGCGAGGCGCTGTCCCAATAACTTCATACAGTTCATCTTGGTCTCGACGCGGCTTCGGCGGTGGTAACCAGAGACGCGTCGCCACAAAGCGCGCCCCAGGTAAGCTGACGCCTGAACAGCTTCGTTTCGTGCGATCGCTCCCGGTGTATCTGGCTTCCACAGCTTGGCATTCTTGCGCGGCGGGATGACGGCATGTGCGTTGCGACCAGCGATGGCCTCATGGCACTTGCGGGTGTCATAAGCTCCGTCAGCAGTCACACTGCCAATTTCTTGATCCGGCGCGATCTGTTTCAGTAAGTCAGGCAACATGGGCGCATCACCAATGTTGCTGCCGGTTACCTCAATAGCGCGGATTTCCAACGTTTCCTCATCAATCCCAATGTGTACCTTGCGCCAGAGGCGGCGCTTTGAGCCTCCGTGCTTGCGCGCGTTCCACTCACCCTCACCCTCTGCTTTGATGCCAGTGCTGTCGATGAGAAGGTGCAGTGGGCCTTTTGAGCCTTGATAGGGGATGTTGACTGAGAGGTTCTTCTGACGCCGACACAACGTGCTGAAGTCCGGGACCTCCCAGTCCAGATTGACCAACTTCAGCAGGCTATCCACAAATCCTGTGGTCTGCCGCAAGGGCAATCCAAATAGTACTTTTAACGTCAGGCAGGACTGGATTGCAGCCTCGCTGTAGCGCGGCTGACGCCCCCGCTTACCAGTCGGAGCGGCCTTCCACGTGACTTCAGGATCAAACCAAATGGTCAGAGACCCGCGCTGCTTGAGGGCACGATTGTACTCGGGCCAATTCTTCGTGCGATAAACCGGGGGGATAAATGTGTTCATGCACACCAGTTACCATGCTGGATTCCCAACATGAATCCCCACCGATACCTATTTATGCAACAAGGCCTCGGTCATTAAGAAAATAACGGGAGGTGCGACAATTGGTTCCTAAAAAATCTTTAATGGAACTTTTTGGCGGGATAGATGCGAAGAAAAGGCAGAAACTACCCCGCAGTTTTTGGGAACCAAGACGTTTCAGCTGCGTTTTAAACTACATAAGTCACAGCATTGGCCCACATGGCCAAAGCTGGCCCATTGAAATAAAAGGAGTTTTTCTAATGGCTACCGACGGTAAGAAGACCACGCCAATTGCCAACGATACCCCGATGCCGCTTGATCTTAACGGTTCAGAGCAGCATCACGACCTCAAGAACCAGCCCGGCGAAAAGGGCGATCCAGAGCATACGAAGCCGAATGGCGGGGATAAGGGAAAAGCGGACGGTGCTATTAAAGATACGCTTGAGCAGTCAAACGAAAAGACAACAATGTCCACAGAGCTAAAAGATGCGGCTAAATAATCAGGGCTGATATTGTATCGATATAAAGCGGCGATGTGGTAAAAACTGCATCGCCGCTTTTTCTTTATGCGTCTATCTACAGGGCCGCTTTATTCAGACCGTTCGTCGCAATTGCGGTCATTGTGCGGTCACCGTCATAGGTTTTATCCAGACACGATTGCAAAATCGCACCATCTTCATCTTTGCCAAGGCGATTGGCAAAAGCCACAAGGCAGCCGTACCCGGCAAGCGCATAATGCACCATTCGTTGATACTGCGTGACGATCATTGCATCGCGCACCTCGTCGGAGCCGAAGTCAGCATCCAGCACATGCGCCTTCGCCTCTGCCACCAGCCCTTCCATGCCTTTGCAATGCTCGCCGTTGGGCGAAATGCCATGCTGGCTACAAATCTCTGCGATCTTTTCCATCCCGTCACTGATCCCATTTGCACCGGCAATCAGCGCCTCGGATAATTCTTTGTCCTGTGCTGCACGCCCAAGCGCGGTAACACTTTCGAGCGACTGCTTATTGGCGCTCCAGATGTCCTGAAGCTGGTCATGGTACACGTCTTTAAGGGAGTTCATTGTCATATAGGCCTCCTGCCATTTGGTGGATTGTATAAGTAAAGAACGCTTTAGACCGTCATGCGTTCCAACAGCGTTTTGCCGGACAAGCGGTGTTTCAAGGAACCAAGCGGGCGGCACGTCGTTATCCTTCTGACTGCAATCAACAAAAAGCGGTGCTTGCCGCAGAAAGGTCCAGAAATGCATAATATCAAAAATGCAAAAATTCTAATCATGTCTACAAACGGATTCGAGCAATCGGAATTGCTCGTGCCTTTATAAAAACTGAAGGCCGCTGGTGCGCAGGTCCACATCGCGACGCTGGATGGCAAGACCATCAAAGGCTGGGATGCGGGCAACTGGGGCAAATCCGTCGACGCCGATCTCAAGATTTCAGACATTGATGTTGCCGCCTATGATGCGCTGGTCCTGCCCGGCGGCCAGATCAACCCCGACATTCTGCGCGCCAATGAACATTCTGCGCGCCAATGAAACCGCGGTGAGCAAAGTGCGGGAATTCGTGACACAGGGTAAAATTGTTGCAGCCGTCTGCCACGCCCCATGGTTGCTGATCGAGGCGGGTGTGGTCAAAGACCGTGAGATGACATCCTACCACTCCATCCGCACCGACCTGAAAAATGCCGGTGCAAACGTGGTCGACAAGGAGGTCGCCATATCGAACGGGATCATCACGTCGCGCAGTCCTGAAGATCTTGATGCCTTCGTCGCAAAAATTATCGAAGAAGTGGAAGAAGGCGAGCACAAGCGCACCGATGCCTGACCTTGCCGGAAATAGACAGCGCACTGCGGGCCTGCCCGTGCTGCGCTGTTTCTGCACAAGGCCCCATTTGTCCGCCTTTTTATTCAGGAACATCAATGTATGAGCACCCCAGAATTTGACAGTATTGTAATCGGCGCAGGTTCTGCCAGATTGGCATATGCACAAACTGCAGCCAAGCTGGGCGCTAACGTGCTGCTGGTCGAGAGGGACGCACTTGGCGGGACCTGTGTGAACCGGGAATGTGTTCCCAAGAAAATCCTCTGGGCGGCCAGTGGCATTGCCCGCAGCGCAACACACACAGCGCAGCAAGGCATTTCAACCGACATATCATTTGATTTCAAAAAACTGGTCGCAAAGCGTGATGCCCATATCCGCAGCATCCATGCTTCGTTTGAGACGTCTCTGGAAGATGTCGGCGTGACCTTAATAAGGGGTGATGCGACGCTGCTGAATGCGCATTCTGTCCGCATCAGGGATGAGATATTCACCGCATCGCACATCATTCTTGCCACCGGCGGCAGGCTCTCGAAAATGGATATCGAAGGCGCGCAACACCTCATGAACAGTCGCGATGTGCTGGAGTGGACCACCCTGCCCGCGCGGATGATGATCGTCGGTGGCGGATATATCGGATACGAATTCGCGGCGATTTTCACCGCTTTGGGTGTCAAGGTGACGCTTGTACATGACGGCGCGCATGTGCTCGATTCCTTTGCAGAAAATATGGCGAAACACGTCCAGAGCGGGCTTGAAACAGCAGGCATCGACGTGCTGACAAACAATGGGCTAGAGGCCGTTACACAACGCGGTGGTGGGTTCGAATGTCTGCTAAAACCGGGTCAAACCCTGACGGTAGATGCCGTCGTTGCTGCCGTAGGGCGGACCCCCAACATTGAACAGCTTGGTCCGTTTTCAGGCAGGTTAGAAACTGTTTCCAACGGTGCGCTGGCCGTTACCGCGCAATTTGCGACCAACGTGGCAGGCATTTATGCCATCGGTGATGTTGCAGACCGCCTGCCGCTGACGCCGGTTGCCACCGCTGACGTTACGGCACTTGCGCATATGCTGCACTGTGATGGCGCCGCTGCGGTGGATCTGCATCTGGTTGCAACAACCACCTTTGTCTATCCGCCTGCTGCCTTTGTAGGATCCGTCGGCGATGCGCCTGAACTGGCGGGAAAGGTTGTCGCGCTGGTGCAAAATATTCTGGCACCCGACAGCGCGCGCGCACCGGATTTCTACAAAATCGGCTTTGATGAAGCGACAGGCGCTATGACCGGCGCGCCGATTATCAGCGACAGCGCACCCGATCTGATTGCCCTTTGCGCAGCGCTCATCGCCGCAAAAGCCCCCGCTTCGGCCTTTACCGAAGCGACGGCAATCCATCCTTCTTTCGCAGAGGAATTCTTCGGAGATTGAAAACCTGATGGCTAGAGCGACTGCATCCGCAATGCCTTGCCGGTCCACTCTAGGTTCTCAACAGCGTCGGCCAGAACCTTTGCCACATCAACGCGCGCGGCTTGGCCTTTGACATCGACATCATCACCAAACATAATCTGTCCCCCGCCCACATCATCGTTCAGTGCTACAGGCCGTACAATGGCAAACTCCAGCCCTGACGCTTGCAAATGCGCGTCTGCATCATGTTTGGCCTGAAGGTAATGCGCCAGATCACTGTCCGGATCAGGATCGGCCGCCCCCACCGTGCTGAGCATGACAAACCGTGAAACGCCTGCCTGTTTTGCCAGATCAATCAAACGGATGGCACCGTCACGGTCTACCTTGTCCGTCATATGCGCCCCCGTGTCCCCACCTGATCCCGCCGCGAATACTACTGTGTCGCAGCCGTCACAAACGTCTTTTTGCAGGTCCGTCAGATCCCCTGTGCGCAGGGCGATGTCGTGGGGTAACTTCGAGGTGTCAGAACTGCTGCGCACCAATGCGACGGGTTCGTGCCCGCGCGCTTTTAACGCTTTGACCAGATGTGTGCCGGTTTTGCCGGTGGCCCCGGCGACTAGGATTTTCATATCAAACTCCTGTTTTTATGAGGTTAAAAGATCACATATCTGGCGCCATTGGTCCTGCTTTGGCAGTCGCTTTGCGGTAACCTTGCTGCTGTTGAAGCCTTGTCCAATAGGCCGCAACAAGAGGCTGATCCGCCAGAAGGCTCGCCGCTGAGAGGTTGGCGAGCAGATACGAGAATTGGATATCCGCCAGCGTCACGGACGGGCCAAACAACAGACCATTGGCGGGCAGCCGTTGGGCCAGATATCCGAAATGGGTCCGCAGCGTCTCGACAGCGGCGCGCGCCGGTGCATCCCCCTGAAGCTTTGGCAATAGAACACCCATCGCGGCTTGGGCGAACGAACTCTCAACATAGTCGAGCAATTCCTCATGTTGGAAATAGGCCTGCGTGCCTGCTTCGGGTTGAAATGCGTCCCCGCCAAACTTCGCCGCGAGATAGCGCAGACAAGTCGCAGATTCCGCAATTTTCAGACCTTCATCCTCGATCACAGGTGACTTTCCCAACATATGCACCTCTTTCAGCGCGTCGGGGGCGTGAAAATCTTTCGTCCGCTGATATTCACACAGCTTATACGGCGCGCCGATCTCTTCCAGGAGCCAGACAAGACGGATTGCACGCGAGTAGGCAAGGCAATGAAGTGTAATCATATCGCTCTCCTTTTCTGGTTTAAGCCAACTGCACCGCAGATCGCAAAGGCGACATGCAGTGCGGCCAGTAGATTATGACGGCAGATAAATCGCCTTGGTGTTGACGAATTCCATCATGCCAAAGCCGCCATGTTCACGCCCATAGCCGGAATCCTTCACGCCGCCGAATGGCATATTCGGATCGGCTGTGCCGAACGAATTGATCCGCACCATTCCAGTGTCGAAATGATCCCGCGCCAGTGCAACCGCCCGCGCCTCGTCCTTGCAGAAAATACCGCCGCCCAGCCCGTAGCGGCTATCGTTGGCGATTTTCATGGCATCCTCGTCATCCTTCGCACGAATGACAGAGGCGACCGGACCAAACAGCTCGTCATCATAGGCGGGCGTGCCGGGCTGGCAATTGGCCAATACAGTCGCGGGAAAATACTGGCCCTTGCGGTCCGGCGGGGTGCCGCCACACAAGATCTCTGCACCGCCCTCGACACTTTTGGACACCTGCTCACACAGCGTCTCGAACTGCTCTGCGCTTGATACCGGCCCCAGCTGCGTCTCGTCCGCCATCGGATCGCCCATGCGCACCGCTTTCATTTGCGCCACCATGCCGTCCGTGAAGGCATCATAGACGGCATCACTGATAATAAACCGCTTGGCAGAGACACAGGTTTCGCCATTGTTGTACAAACGGCCCTGCACGCAGGTCTTCACTGCCAGTTCCACATCTGCATCCTCCAACACGAGGTAGGCATCGTTCGAGCCCAGCTCCAGCACAGTCTTCTTGAGGTTTTTGGAGGCGAGTTGCCCGATATGGCGCCCTGCAGCGTCGCTGCCTGTCATGGTCACGCCGCGCACGCGTTTGTGCGCGATGATCTGGTCCGAGACGTCGTGATCAATCACTACCACCTCGAACAAACCTTCAGGCAGTCCCGCGTCGGCGCAGACCTTCTGCAGCATCAAACCGCTACCTGTGCAGATGGAGGCATGCTTGAGCACGACTGAATTGCCTGCCATCAGATTGGCAGCCAGAACACGCACGGGCTGGTAGAGCGGGAAATTCCATGGCTGGATGCTGTAGATCACGCCAATCGGGCAATGCGCCACGATACCGCGCTTTTTGCCGCCACTGTGCATGCGCTCCTCATCTGCCAGCACATCTGGTCCGTGCTCGGCTGTGTATTCGAAAATCTGCGCGCAAAGCTCCACTTCGGTGCGGCCATCGCGCAGCAGCTTACCCGTCTCTTTGGTCATCAGTTCTGCAAATGCATCCACATTCTCGCGCAGCGCCGATGCTACGTCGCGCAGAAAGGGTGCGCGCTCCGTATGGCTTTTGTCACGCCACTTCACAAAAGCTTCATGCGCCTTCTCTACCTTATCGAAAGCCGTCTGCTTGCCCATCAGATCATAAGTGGAGAGGAACTCGTATGTCGCGGGATTTGTTGTTTTAATCTGTGTCATACTCGCCTTTCCGGATATATTATTTCTAGTAAAACACTCTCGGCCCCGCATTGGTTCCACAGACGCAAAGGGCGGTTGGCAAGGTATAGCTTTCCCGTCTCTCGCAGCCGTAACGCGTTTGGCCTGCATGCCCACGGCCACTCACTTAGCTTTTTTGATAGGCCTAAGACGCATAAGTCTGGCTGATGCAGGTATGACGAAGGTGTTAAAACCCCAACACTACAGGGCATTTTACGCCTACTCAATTTTCCCTCAACGAATAGAAAATGAGGCAAATTCAACAGTATCTTCCAGAAAGGGATGCAGAACCGCCCCTTGCTGTCTCGCAAGTCTCGGAGAGTGGACCAAGTCACACAGGGTCTTTGCACCGTGTTGTCTTTCCGCTGGTGACACGGTATGATAATAGCTCAAAAGTGTTTGCATTACGCCTGAAAACAACGTTATTTTCTGAGATAGTACCGTTCTGGATCGTCCATACGGTTATTGTTTTTAGTTTAGGGCATAATGAACGTGACATCTAATATGACCGGGATGCCGCTGACAGCAAGATCCCTTTTAGCGGCGACGCCACATGCCTATATTCTCCTCGACCTAGACCTCGTTGTGCAGGCCGCCAGCAGAGTCTACCTATCGATGACGGGGACGATCGAAAAAGACATTCTCGGATTACCTTTATTCGAGGCCTTTCCGCCAAACCCTGATGACCCCAATGACAGTGCAGACCGCGTGCGCAAGTCGATCCGGCTGGCGTTGGACACAGGCGTGACAGATGCGATTGAAGTGCGGTATCCCATTCCGGACCGTGATCATGCGGGACAATATTCGAACCGCTGGTGGCAGATATCCCATGTACCGCTTTACGATGGGGACAGCATTGTCGGCGTCATGCAAAACAGCCTCGACATAACCGCGACCGTCAACACTGCACGCGATGCCGACATCCGCGAGCGTTTGATCGACAGCCTGTCCGACATTGCCTTCTGGGAGTTTTGCCCCAGCCGTGGCACCGCGATCGTCTCTGCCGCCCAAAGCCGGATGTTCGATTTACCCCCCACTCCCGGAACATCCTCTGCCCTCCCCTTTATCGAGCGTTATCTGCCAGAGGACCGCGACCGGCTGATTGCAGATTTTGCCAGTATGGAAAATGGGGAAGCGGGTACAACCATCACCGGCGAATACCGCATTCAGCTGCCCGACGGGACCATTCGTTCCTTGCTGTTGCAGGGCGATCTTGTGCGCGAAAACGCAGGCGATCCCGCCAGTTTTGTCGGGGTCAGCATGGATATCACCCGCGCGCATGACAGAGAGGCGGCTTTGGCCAGAACTGTGGAAGAGCGGGATCTGTTGCTGGAGCAAAAGCAGCTGCTGTTGGACGAGGTCAATCACCGTGTGAAAAACAGCCTTCAAATCGTCTCTTCGATCCTGAACCTTGATGCGCAGACCGCAGCAGGGGATGAAGCCCGCACGCGCCTTCGGGGGGCTGCATCCCGGGTGCGTGCCGTGGCCTCGGTGCATGAGCTGATTTACAAAACCGGACAGGTGACTTCGGTAGAAATCAGCAGCTACCTTAAAGATCTCTGCCGCACCCTGGAAGCAAGCGCGCACGGCTCGGTTGTCTGCCAGATAGAGCAGATCGTATTTCCGACGGACAAAGCGATCAGCATGGCGCTGCTGATCAACGAGCTGGTCGCCAATGCTTTTGAGCACGCATTCGGGGACCGCAAGGATGGCCGCGTTGATGTTGTCGGCAGGAATATCGACGGAACTCTTGTTCTTACAGTGGCTGATAATGGCGATGGGAAAGTTGCCTCTCCGTCAAAGGGACTGGGAACAAAGGTGATCGCTGCGATGGTGATGCAGCTGGATGGAAGCATGCAAGAAGGCAACAGAAGCGAACTGTTACCGCCAACATCACAGGAAACTGATGCAAGTGATGCATCCGAAACCGGTCATTGCGTGTTGGTAAGTATACCGCTCGATACTCAATAAGGCTTGCCGTCGATTTTATGGACCGTTCTGATCAACTCATGGCTGATGCCGGTAAGGCGGCGTTGAACGTACTCATCGTTGAGGACGAGATGCTGATCGCTTTTGATCTGGAAATGCAGGTTGAAGATGCAGGCCATACTGTTGTGGGCTTGGCCCAGAACCTCGCAACGTGCAAAGATTTAGTCCGCAAATGCATGCCTGACGTTGTATTGATGGATCTACGTCTCAAAGGCGGAGAGTCAGGTGAAGACGTAGCCCGCTGGCTCAAAGACGAGTTGAAAATTCGGTGTATTTTCATCAGCGGCAATCTGGATGACGCAATGTGTGAGAAATTAAGAGTTTATGATCCAATAGCGTTTGTCGGTAAGCCCGTGCTTCCCTTCCGGCTGACGGAGGCGCTTGCAAAGGCCAGCCCGAGAATGCAAATTAAGAAATTATAAACACAAAAGAAGAGCGCATTGTTAATTTCCATGCAGGAGTGGCCCGATGGGGGTGCGGACAAAAACTCGGATTGTTTTCACGGCATAAGGCCGAGGCTTTTACGATATTCAATTGGGCTTCTGCCACCAAGGGACATCCTGATATGTGTTGCGTTCTACCAGCGGATGAAGGCGTCAACCTCGTCAACAAACTGGGCCGCGGTGAAGGCCCGCCAATCACAAGGATAGAAGAGCTCGGTCTTCAGGCGTCCGAAGAAGCCTTCACATGCAGCATTGTCTTGCGAGCGCGCCTTTCGTGACTTTGAGCGAACGATCTTTGCTGCGTCTATACGTTCCAGCCAGCCAAGCCCGCGATAGTGGCTTGCGCAGTCGCAAT
>Ga0163215_101370_pt1 | contig 15299 bp, 20 predicted proteins | sample SynspAceP_FD_185934 | JGI IMG/M metagenome (GOLD analysis project Ga0163215, IMG submission 185934) | Saline lake microbial communities from Ace Lake in Antarctica - Synechococcus sp. Ace-P (Hybrid Assembly) | ecosystem: Environmental > Aquatic > Non-marine Saline and Alkaline > Saline | place... | reverse complement strand
CTTGTGAATAATGGCGGCTAAGCCAAAAAGCCAGAACGGCGGCGCGCTAAAGCTTCAACAAAACAAAGCGTTTGCGAAACAGTAGCATCGCACGCAGTGGATTTTTTCTGCCAGAAATGGGGAAGCCACTTTGGCTTTTTTCCCACTGGATTTTGGAAGCCACCTCGGTTGGCATGAAAGCAGACGAAAAATGGATTTGACCTTCGTGCCGCAAAGCGTCGAGCAGTGGCCGCTCGAGCGCCTCAAGCCCTATGCGCGGAACGCAAAGCTGCACTCGCCCGAGCAGGTAGTACGCATTGCGGCCAGCATGGTGGAGTTCGGCTGGACCGTTCCTTGTCTAGTCGCTGACGACGGCGAGTTGATCGCTGGTCACGGCCGCGTGCTTGCTGCGATCCAACTCGGCATCGAGACCGCTCCAGTGATCGTGCTCAGTCATCTGACGGACGCGCAGCGCCGCGCATATCGAATAGCGGACAACAAGCTGCCATTCCCCATTCTACCATCAAGGCGCGCCGCAGTGATACCTTGACTCGCCGCAGCACCGGCGCAATTCGGACATTATGAAACACCCTGTGCTCAACCCCGCAACCTTTGGTGAAATCATCGAGATGGCGTTAAGCGATTACGAGAGTTGCGCCGCGATCCGAAACCTGCACGGGCTTCGCCCTGACGCGGTGAAAACCCTGATGCAACAGACCCTAGAGAGCGGCAGCTACCGTGCAAGGCGCAGGCGGGTCCGGGCATTTTCTGACTGGCGCGAGGTATGTAAATGACCTCGGAACTGCACCCATGGGCCGCTGATTTGAACGACCTCTATGCGCAGGTCTGGACACGGCTTGCGCGCGGTGTGCGCGACAGGCGCGCCCCGACCCGTCATCCGACCTTGGCTACGGTCACACCGGAAGGCAAGCCACAGGCGAGAACGGTGGTTCTTCGCGCGGCGGACAAAAGCACGGGTACGCTGGACATTCATACTGATCTGCAATCGTCCAAAGTGGTGGATTTGCGTGCCACACCCTTTGCCGCGCTGCACGTGTGGGACACGGCTGCGCACCTGCAGATGCGGTTGGAGGTCACGGCCACCATCCTGACTGGCCCTGATGTCGCGGCGCTCTGGGCTGAGGTTCCGGACGGGTCGCGCCAGTCCTACGGCAGCCTGCCCGCACCGGGGCAACCGATCGCAGAGGCACTCGGCTACGCAAAACAATCCAACCCAGCAAGCTTTGCCGTTCTGCGGCTGACGGTGCAAACAGTCGATGCCTTGCATCTTGGGGCCCACCATCGGCGCGCTCGGTTTGATCGCGACGCGGGCTGGGCCGGAGCATGGCTTGCGCCCTGATGCTGCGGACGCAGGGCGCATCCAGTGCAGGCAAGTGGCCGATCAGACTGCCGCCAGGCGCAGCGCCGACAACGCCTCGGCATCAAGGATCAGCCGCACGCCAAGGCTGCCCGACCCAGCCAGAACGGGACGCTTGCGCAGGCAAATATCCAGCGCCTTGATCGCGAGGTAGGCGATGCAGGCATGGACTATGCGTGTCATTAGTCGCTTTTGCGTTTCATAATGGCACTCGCGCGCCAAAGCATCAATCTGGCGGATCACTGGATCATAGTCGAAAACATGCGCCATGCCATCTTGCGCGATCAAAACGAGGTCCGGCACGATGGTCAGGGTGAGGTCAAGCAGATGCGCCTCGGGCATAACGTCGCCGGGGCCGTAGGTTCCGATCTGCGCCGCGATCTTCAGATCCTTCACTTCGATTTGGCTGTATGCTGGCAAGGTCAGAACTCCAGTTTCAGTGCAATAAAATCGCGTTGCCGCGGGTGCTTCGGTACTTGAATGGATGCATGTCAGCCGTCCTCATCTAGAGGCTCATCGCCAGCGGAGCCGGTAGATAGTTTTATCAATTGCTGGGTCAAAAGCGTTTTGTAGCGCCGCTGGCGCCGACGCGCCTTTGCGCCAGACGCGCGCCAGCCTTCGCGCTTGTCCTGAACAAGATCTTCAAGATCGGCGGCAACGGAAATCTTTTGCGCGTCGGATGGTGAAGTGCGTTTTGCCATGGTCAGGTTGTAGTGGTCCTTTGCGAGGCGGCAAGTGTCCGCCCTGAGGGGATGACGGCAGCGGTCCTTCTTCGCAGACCGGTTTTCCGATCAGTGATCTTGCACCCATATGACCGGACGCTCATGCGGTTGCGGTTGGGGCTGCCACAGGCGCAGTGACCAACTACAATACATTGACCGCGCCTTTTTGGCCTGCGGCCCTGCGCCACGAATCATTTTGCGCTTTATTGTAGCGCCGACGCGCCTTCACGCCAATTGTCAGCGTCGCATGCAGGTTGCCTGCGCCGATCAGCGTCGCCTCGATGCTGGCGGCGACGTTGTTCAGGCGACTGCGGTCGAAATGGTCTGGTATTGCCACCTCAATTCTTCCCTCGGAGAACAGCCCGTCCATATCGAAGTGGAGGCGAGGATTCTGGCCAGCGAGTGCGCCACCTGCGCCACCTTTTTCCACACGTTTCGTTGGGAATATTGACTGCACCACCCACCATTAATACTTATATGTTAATACGCGATAGATATCATATGGTTATACGTTCTGACAAACTGCGTGGGAAAAGGTGGCGCAGGTGGCGCAGGTGGCGCATATGTCTTTTCTGGGAGGTATGCAGAGGGGAGGTGGCGCGTGAGGTGGCGCAGGTGTTGAGGTGCATCACTTGCTCCGCGGCACCGGGGGAACGAACCGCGCCAAACCCCTGTTGACGCCGCCGGTAAACTTGCCAGTCTTCGTCCACCCCGCCCGCGTCAGGATACCAGACAACCGCATTTGGTAGGATTTGGTCTGGCGTTCAATGTCGATTCCAAGAATCTGGAACATGTCACGCGTGCTAACTTCGGACCTGTCCACCACCGCGTTCAACACTGCAGCTAACCATGGGTCATCAGCCGCCCGCTGCGCCACCATCACAGCCGCCTCGGCCTCGTCTTCATGGTCAAGCCACCACTTCGCGCCCTGCTTGTACAGCGCCACCGCCTCGGCCCAAAGCTGATTACGGTTGCGGGCGAGGGCTGGCAGATCTACCTTGCCCAAAGCCACCGGCCAGAATCGCCGCCCTCCCGTGTCATCTGTCAACCAGTCGGTGCGGTTGGTCGTTCCGGCAAAGACGCAGCGCCGGGGTTCGATCACTTCACACCGGCCATATGCGGGGCGGTAGCGTTCCGTGGTGCGGGACAGAAAGGCTTTTACGCCCTTGGTTTCGGTGCGACGCATAGCCGAGAGTTCCGGCAGTTCGATGATCCACTTGCCGCGCAGTCCCGCTCTGGCGTCTTTGGAATGCAGATCGTGCAGTCCATCATAGAACCAGTCGTCACCGGCCATGACGCTGATAGCCGAGGATTTACCAACGCCTTGGTTGCCCTCTAGGACAAGGGCGCAATCGGCCTTGCAGCCAGGTTTCAGCGCCCGCGCTACGGCAGAGACAAGCCAGGCTTGCCCCTGCTTCCCTGTCAGCGGCGAGGATGCTGCGCCGCAGTAGGTGGCCACCCTCGGCCCGCAGCCAGACGATCCTTGCATCCTCGGGATCGAGCCAGGCCAGCCAGCCGATGCAATCCTCCATCCGCTGGATATCGCGGGCGCTGGGCACCACCCGCATCCGCACCTCGTCGTAGCCATAGGCCTGCTTGGCATCGTGGACATATTCCGGCCAGGACTTGCCATAGCCCTTGGCGCCGGAGCCCGGCGGGTTGGGCAGGCGGCGCAGGGTGAGGGCGGCATCCTCAAACTGGCCTTCGATTTCGCGGGGGGTGATGGGCATCCGGGTTTCCAATCGGGTCAATAAATCTGATGGGAGCGAAGGGTTTCCTTGGTCACAAGCCCGGCCCGCAGGAGCGCATCCCGGGTTGTGTTTTTCACGGCGCTGGGGGGGACGAAGCGGCCGGAGTTTAGCCATTGGGCCATTTGCAGCAGAATTTCATGGGCGGTGAGCTTGGGCACCGCTTTCGTTTCCCCAGCACTTTTCGCCCGTGCCGCCAGCGCCAGCCTCTGGGCGTGGCGTTTCTCGATCGCCGGGGTGAAATACGCCCATGTCCGGATCGGGTCAGCGCGCGTCTGGCTGGTTCGATCGGAAAGCGCGGGCAGAATGTCTGCCTGAATGTCGTAGCCCTCAGCCAGCCACTCCGCGATCACCGGCCGGGTGGTGGCGATGGCGATCCTGGCCGCAGTGCTGAGCCCCGGGCCGCAGGCCGCAAGGCAGGCGGCCTCGGCATCAGCCGCGGGAGCGGCGCCTTGGTCAGAGCCGGGTTCTGAAAATGCCCTCGCGGGCACGTCACGCGCAGTAGTAGTTCTTTTTAGTATCTTTGAAGTATCAAGGGCGGCCACTGTGGCCGGGGGGTCCGGGTCTGGTGGCCGGTTGTCAAGCGGCCGCATTGGCCGGTTGTCGCCATTGGCCGGTTGGTCCGGAGCGTCGATTTCTGCACCATCAGGGCCAACGTCCAGCATGCCGGGAGGGGCTGGTTTGCGCCCATCGAAGGCCGCAAGCAGGATCATGTCCGACTGCCTGCTGCCGTTGCCCCGGCGGCGGACAATGCGCCGGATCACGCCGCGGCGTTCCATGTCGGCCAGCACCCGACGCACCGTGCGCTCGCCCAGCGCGGTCTGATCGGCGAGGGTTTTCTGCGACGGCCAACTGACGCCGAACTTGTTGGCATAGTTGGCCAGCACGAGGAGCAGCACCTTTTCGGTGACGCTGCCCGCGGCATAGTCCAGCGCCCATGTGATGGCCTGAACGCTCATAGCGCGGCCGTCACCGTGAGGCGTTTCACGATGGCGGCCATCAAGGCGATGCACTTGTCGGCATCAGCCCGGCGCATGGTGCCTGCCCGGACGCTGGCCCAGTAGACCTGCCTGCGCATGTCCAACTCACGCTGGGCCTCGGCGAACAGTGCCGTGACAGGGAGGCTTACGGGGGTCATTTGGCCCTCCCGACTCGCGGGGCGCTCGGCTTGCGGTTTGCGGACTGTTCACGCGCAATCAACCAATCGCGCACAGCCTCGATGCGGTAGTGCACCTGGCGCCCGAGCAGGACAAAAGGCGGGGCCTGGCGCAACTGACGGTCGCGCTGACAGGTGCGTAAGGACACCCCACGCCGGGCTGCATAGTCTTCCTCGGAAATGAAGCCCTGGAGAAAGTCGTCTGGCTCGACAACGCGAGGAATCGCCAAATTAGCGACTGAAGGATCTTGGTCATGCATTTACGTCACCTCATGAAACACGACGCAAGGCGCCGCTGATCAGTGACGTTTGAAACGCTTCGTTCTCCCGAAATAGTCTCCCGATATTCCTCCCGATATTATAATTTCGGGAGGAATATCGGGAGGAATTTCGGGAGAACGGTTACACTTTTATTCCGGATCGCCCGGCTGGCCGTCGCGCTGGATGATCAGCCCCGCCGCCGGGATCCGCTCGGGCCGCACCTCGTCGCGCAGGACAAGGGCGGCTGGCGGCTGCAGTTGCGCTTGAAGCGCGGCGAGGGCGGTTTCGCGTGTGGTGGGCAAGGGCGAAGGTGAGTGGAACGCCCGCAAGCATGGCGGCACGAAGCGGCGCGTCTGGCGCAAGATCCACATCGGAATTGACGAACGAACGTTGGAAATACGAGCTGCCGAGTTCACCACCAGCGACGTCGGCGATGCGCCCATGCTAGCCGAACTCCTCGACCAGATCCCACCCGAGCAGCAGATCGCCAGCGTCACCGCCGACGGTGCCTTCGACACCCGTAAGTTGTCACGAAGCAATTGCGGCTCGCGGCGCAGCCGCCATCCTACCGCCTCGTAAAAACGCAAAACCGTGGAAGCCCGACACGGCGGGGGCGATCGCACGAAACGAAGCTCTGCGCGCATTAAAACGCTTCGGTCGGACCATCTGGCGACGATGGAGCGGCTACCACCGCAGAAGCCGCGTCGAAAGCAAGATGCATTGTGTGAAACTTCTGGGCCAACGCCTCAGCGCGAGGGACTTCGACCGTCAGGTCGCCGAGTTCCAGATCCGTGTCGCCGTCCTGAACGGCTTCACCGCGCTCGGAACGCCCATCACTGAAACTGTGGGGTAAGTCTTTCGAGGGAAAGGGGAAACCCGTCCATCAGCTGATTTGTGCAACAGTGCCGCGCAAAATCGTCAAGTTACTTGGGGAATGCGGATTTTATATTCCTAGCGCATTTCAACTTTCCGGTAGTGTACAACTCACCTGCGTTGTTCTCGATAGTCTTAGCCGTCATCAGTCTTTTTTTAGGATGGTTCAGTTTAAACCAGTCGCGAAGCGCTTTAGCTTGCTGCGAAAGGCTCAATTCGAGCGAACACTCTTCAATTCTGCGTTCGAGTTCGGCAAGTATGATGGCTATATCTGTAGGTCGGCCAGCTTTGCCTCTTTTGGGACGTGGCGGTTCGCGGATATCGCTTGGCGGTCCTTCACGTCCGATTAAATCAAGATCCTCCGCGTCTGGCGTTCCGATATTTGCGTAGAGACGAAGATGTTCAGCCGTGCCGGTCCGCATGAGATCGTCGTAGTCGGGCGACTCGGGCGTGGCGTCGGGCGGCAAAACGTAGATATCGTAGATTTTGTTCGGCCCCACGCTGGCCACGCCGTTTTCAACATTAGTGATGCGCAACGTGCGCCACGCCGGTGCCGAGATCACACACCAAGGGCCTAAGGGTGGATCCTCCCGCCCAAAGGCAGTGAGTTCCCCCGTCTCAAACTTGAGCTTCATTGCCGCAATTATGGCATGCCACGCATTCGAAAGCCGTACGAATCGTGAGCGAATCTCCTGGTTATTTGACGCGCCCGGCCATCTCTGCGGGTTCTTTCGCGCCTCTGTAGCGCGGGCGAATTCATCCCACATCTCGGCAGGCAGGAACTCCTTCATGGCGTCAGAAAGTGGAGTTGAGCCGTGGGGTGGGCTGGAGGAGCTCTGATCGTTCATTGCTGCTCTGCCTCGTCTACGATGCCCTTCTCTGGCGACGGCTGCAGCATGAAGGCCCCCACCGTTTCAGCGGCCTTGCGTAGCGGGTCATCGAACAGATGGGCGTATCGCTGGGTGGTCTGCACCTGCGTATGCCCCAGCATCTGGCCGATCAAGGGCAACGATGCCCCCGCAGAGACAAGGATGCTGGCAAAGGAATGTCGGATGTCGTGGACCCGGACATTCGGCTGAAACTGGGTCTTGGGATTGCCCTTGCGGTCAAGGATCGGCTTGCCCTTGGCATCGGTCAGCGGAACCTCCGCGCCGAGCCCGGCCTTTCGACACACCGAAGCCCATGTGCGCTTGACGTCGGTCAGCGGCTTGCCGGTCGCGCCGGGGAAGACATAAGGGTTCTGGCGTTCGCCCACAGCCTCGGCCTTGCGAAGCGCAGTTTCCTTCATCTCAAGCATCAACTGGATGGCGGGGCCTGACAGCGGCACACGGTGCAGCTTTCGTTGTTTAGTATGGGCACTGGGCTTGGTCCAGACCCCGTTCTCGAGGTCGAACATCTCCCATGTCGCGCCCAGCACCTCACCGCGCCGCGCGCCAGTCAACATAAGAAGCTTGATCGCATTGGCCGACATAGGCTCGCCATGTTCGTTCAGGGCCCGCGCCAGAGCGGCGATCTCCACCTTGTTCAGGAAACGGTTGCGCTTTTCCTCCTCGTTGCGGCTCACACCGGAGGCAGGATTGTCGTCGCGCCATTTCCACCGGATCGACAGGTTGAAGGCCCTGCGCAGCACTTCCACCGTGCGGTTGGCGCGTACAGGCGTGCCCCTGATTTCCGTAATGTCACGATGGAGCGCGTCGACGTCATCGTAGCTTATCGCCACGACCTTCATCTTGCCGAAGCGGGGCAGGATGATCTTTTCCCACATCATGCGCTCGTCGGCCTGACTGCGTTCGGCTTTCTTGGGTAAGTTCTCGCGGGCATAGCGTTCCCACATTTCCAGCACTGTGGGGGCCTCGCGCTGCGTCTGCCGCTCGCCCATCGGGTCAGTGCCCAGATCGACCTCACGCTTCATGCTCTTGGCAGTTTCGCGCGCGGCCGCTACGGTCCAGTCCGGCCACGACCCGAGCGTAATCCGCCGCTGCCGCCCTTCGGCACGATAGTCGAGGACGAAGGACTTGGCCCCGCCCGGCGTGATACGCAGGGCAAAGCCCTTAACCTCGCCGTCCCACAGCATGGTCTGCCCGCGCAAGGGCGGCAGGGCCTTTCGGGCGGTAGCTTCGCTCAGTTTGTCCGACATTCCTAGCCTCCCCCGTGTCAACACTGTGTCAACACACTATATGGCTGTTTTTGTCGTCCGCTAGCGCAAGTTTACATCTGGTTGCGCATAATAGGTTCGCAAATACAGCAGTCTGTGAGACCAAGCTGGAATTTGTGTCAACTATCAAGGCTCTAGATGTTGTGCGGTATCTGGCTCATAACCTGAAGGTCACAGGTTCAAATCCTGTCCCCGCAACCAAAAAATATCGTGTTATCAGTTACTTGCAGAGCGCCCCTCGGGGCGCTTTTTGCGTTGCCACGTTGCCCGGAAGCACTGCGGAAGCAAGAGGGAGCGAAGTTGTTGGTAACAAAGCGAAAACCGTAGCACCCACTTCAATCCGTCTCAGGTTTCAATCTGGCCAAGTTTGATGGCAACGATATACGGGTTCTGGGCGTAATCTCTAAAAAGACGCTCTTCTACAATCTCGAAGCCTGCATCACGGATGGCCTGACGTAGCTGGGTCGCGCCAAGCGAAGCCGCTACAGGAAACAGACCGAAGACACGCAGTACCGGGAAAAGCGCCCGCACCGACAGCTTCATGTCAGCAAAGCACCAAGTCGTGCAGATCAGTTGGCCACCGGGTTACAGATGGGCATGAATACGGATTAGTATCTTGGGCAGGACATCCGCCAGATGCAGCACGTTGAACGCACAGATCGTGTCGAACGGTCCACCATCGAAGGCATTTGAGGCGTCCGAGACGACGAACCTGACGTTTCCCTCCGATGGCTTAGCCTTTGCAATCTTTACCATCTCGGCGGAAAAGTCGGTCGCGGTCCACTGCGAAACGCCCAGGCCTAGCCGGATCGCGGTTCCGCCGGTGCCACACCCGATCTCAAGCACGGTGTCCGTGCCTTTCAGGCGCGAGGCCACGTCGGTCAGCATTCCCTCATAGGCAGGGACGTTCTTGAGCGGGCGTGCTGCATATCGTGCGGCCATCCTGTTCCAGAACCTCTGATTTTTAAGATGCGACATGTCTGCATCGATCTTTCATAGCGCCGGCCGGGCCAGAACAGCGGTTCAATCCGCAGCACTCTGGCCCAGTGTCACATCAAACAGAGCCGCTTTCACCGCGCGGTTGGGATCGGCGCCGTTGCAATCAAAGCTGGTATTGCTCCCGCGCGTAATCGCCCAGACCGACCGCGTCGAGTTTGCTTAGGGGGGCTAGGAACGTCACCTGAATCACGCCGGGTGCTCGCCCGATCTCAATGGCGCCGTTCACGGTGGCACGGTTGCGGATTTCGGCCACGCTCACACCCAGCAGTTTCGCCGCGCGCGCCAGCCCATTCTCGATCGCATCGTTCAGGTTTGCCGCCGTGCCGATCACCGAAATCGGGGCCAGCGGCTCAATATGTGTGACGTCCCACTTGTCGGCAAGGCGCTGCCCCTTGGCCTTTTCGGCGTCGGTAAAGGGCCGCGCCATCGGCGGCAGATCCTCGATCAGGGGGAACAGGACCGGGCCGTCCAGCGGGTAATTCTTCACCACCTCGACTTGCAGGGTCACACTGCCCGCGACATCCATCGTGTGCCCGGCAATCTCGCCGTCACCTTGGCCCGCGTGCATGTCGCCCATATAAACGCCCGCGCCTTTCACCTTGACCGGGCACACAAGGATCGCGCCCGCGCGCACCGCATCGATATCCATGTGACCATCGGTCTTGTGCTGCGCCAGTTGTTCGGCGGTCAGGCCGTAAGCATGGGGCGCCCCCACCAAGAATGACCCGAAATCACCGGCATTATGGCTGTCGGGCATCGCAATCGACGGGCAGGTGCCAAGCTGCCCCATGAAGGGCCGCATCCGCACGAGCGTGCCCGGCATGTCAGACGGCGCGAAGTTCAGGATCGAATGCTGGCGGCTTGCATCCGGCAGCGCCGAGTAGTGGTCGGCCCGTTTCGCAATTGTCTCGGCCGCGGCTTTTGGCAGCGTCAGGCCAACGGTCCGCGTGTCATCGAAGGTAACGGTATAGCCGTGCACGATTTCAAACGGTTTAACCGCATTGCCGCAGACGTTGCACTTGACAGAGTCTTGGCCGATGCCTTCGATATGCGTCTCGGGCCAGACGGTGTCACAGGTGGGGCAGCGCCCGGCGACATAGGGGTCGCCAAGGCAGAACCCGTCGGGAGAGCTGTCGTGCCCCGATGCGGTGGCGATTGAGGTCACAGTGATGTCACGGATGCGGATGGCCACCCCGTCACCAACCTCAGCGCCCGCGATGAAGACTGGCTGCGTCACCTCATGCCCGCCGCGCAGACTTGGCGTGATCATCGGGCCCCAGCAGCCGGGTGCGGTGTTCGCGATGATCGTACCGCCATCCTCGACCGGGCCAAGCATCGGGGCATCCGGGTCCAGCACAGAGTTGGTGAAGGTGCCCACAACAATGCTGCGCCGCGCTGCTGTGTCCGTCTTATTTCCATCAGGCATCGCCCACTCCCTTGCGTTTCACATCTTGAAGCATGAGGTTAGTGGACTTGGTGTTCTGCGCAAGGGTGCGCTGCAATCAGATGCGGCTGTCGCTGTGCTTTTCAGCGGAATGACAGCACGCACGTCAAAACAGACGGTAGGAAACATGGACCTTCATTCGGACTTTTCACAACGGGTTCTGGTGCATTCGGACAAGATGCCTTGGCAGCACTCCCCATCGGCGGGCGTGGATCGGCTCATGTTGGACCGGATCGGGGGTGAGGTTGCGCGGGCCACCACCATCGTGCGCTTTGCGCCGGGTCACAGCTTTTTGTCCCATACCCATGGTGGCGGTGAGGAATACGTCGTTCTGGACGGTGTTTTCCAGGACGAGCATGGCGATTACCCCACCGGTAGCTACGTGCGCAACCCGCCCACCTCGCGGCATACGCCCCGGTCTGATGCGGGCTGCACGATCCTTGTGAAACTCTGGCAGTTCGCCCCCGATGATCGCCACCAATTCAGCAAGGACATGGCCGAAGGGCTGGCTTCGGTCGGGGATGGGGTGAGGGCTGCGGACCTGCACCGCGACGCGCGTGAGACTGTCCGCTATTTCGAACTCGACCCTGGTGCATCTCTGCACGTCGATGCACCCGGCGGGATCGAGGTGATGGTGCTGAGCGGCAGCCTGATCGAAAACGGCGGGGGCCTGCGTCAAGGATCATGGCTTCGCTTGCCGGATGGCCATACGTTTGCGGCGGCAGCGGGGGGCGATGGAGCAAAGCTCTGGATGAAAACCGAGCACCTGCGCTTTGTTGCAGCCCCTGCGTAAAGACAGCCCGATGAAAACACAGGTGGCCATTGTTGGCGGTGGGCTGGCGGGTCTGGCCTTGGCAAAGCGGCTCGATCACTCCGGCGTCGATTTTCAGCTGTTCGAGGCGCGCAGCCGTTTTGGCGGCCGGATTGCTGCGCTGCAAACGCCAACCGGCGCGGTTGATTTGGGGCCATCCTGGTTCTGGCCGGGACAGCCGCGGATGGCGGCGCTGCTGAAGGAGTTGGGCCTGACCGATTTCGCGCAATATGCGAAAGGCGATCAGTGCTTTGAGGACGAAGCCGGGAGAGTTCATCGCGGCATGGGGTTTGCGTCGATGGAAGGCTCATTGCGCATTGTGGGCGGGATAGTTCGATTGGTTGATGCATTGGTGGCGGGTCTGCCTGCGGATCGCCTGCATGGCAGTGCCCGGGTCGAGGCGATTGACCAACGCACCGGCATCTATCTGGCAAACGGGCAAACATGCGCGGCGCAGCACGTTGTTCTGGCCCTGCCGCCCCGCATTACCGCCGATTTGACGCTATCGCCAGCCCTGACCCCGGATCAAAAGCACAGCCTGAACGCTATCCCGACATGGATGGCCGGGCACGCGAAGTTTGTCGCCGTCTACGCCACGCCATTCTGGCGGGATGCTGGCCTTTCCGGCGATGCCACAAGCAGGTGCGGCCCGATGGCGGAAATCCACGACGCCAGTGGCCCGGATGGCACACCCGCCGCGCTTTTCGGCTTTTTGGGCCTGCCGCCCCAGCGCCGCGCCGGACGTCAGCAAGAGATCACGACCGCCGCACTGGAACAATTAGCCCGCATTTTCGGCGCGCAGGCCTTGGCCCCGAAGGACGTTGTGCTTCAGGATTGGGCTTTCGAGCCGGAAACCGCAACGCAGCACGATCTTGCGCCGCCATCTTCGCATCCGGATTATGGGCTTCCCCCGGCGCTGTCGGGCCTCTGGGAAGGAAGGCTTCATTTCGCCTCAACTGAAGCTGCGCCGCAGATGGGGGGCTATATGGAAGGGTCTCTAGCAGTCGCTGAAAGTGTGGCGACTGAGGTTGGAAAATCGTCAGATCGGTCTTGGTAGCTGCAACAAAACCTGTCCCGCTCATAGTAACCCATTCATGCGCGCTCAACGACGTGGGCACGGCCAGTCATAACGGCCGCGGTATCCTTCCTCGGCCATTATCAGAGCAGAACACCCGACCATTTGACCATCGCTCATTCCATCGCGGCTTCAGTCCGGGCTTCTCAATCCACTAGCCCGCCTTTAAGCTTGTCGAGATATTCGTGATAGTGAGAAAGCCGTGCTTGATACCTCTCATTTTCTATCTGATCTTCACGCCCTTCGCAGTTTTGGCGCGCAGGGCACCGGCGGGATCCGCCTGGCCTATTCCGCGCCGGACCTTGCTGCGCGCGACTGGCTGGCAGGACGGGGTGCTGAGAGTGATTGTTGCGCTGGAAATTGCGCGAGCGTCGCGTGCGGCGGGCGGGCCTGCAATTTCAGTCCTGTCGTTTCAGGATGAAGATGGACGAATTGGCGGAACCACCGGGTCGGCCGTATGGCCATGCCTGCTGACTTTGGCCGAGGCGGGTGTCGTGAAGGACTCTGACGGGGTGCCGCTTTCTGAGGCGCGGAGTCTGTTGGGGGATCGTGTTGGCAGCGCTGTGGACCCCTCAATCCCGGTTAGGGCGACGGCGCGTTGGTCAGGCCATTGATGTAGAGCATCATGTTGATGCGGCCGAAGCCCGCGCCATGGAAGATGCCCGCGTGCCGCCCGCCTCGATCGAGAACATGGACCATGGGCGCGTCCGTCCCGCGCGCAGAGAGCGCGGCAAAGGCCCCGGCGGCGTCCGTCACAGTGTCGTCGGTCGGCGTTAGAGCGCGCCAGTTCCCGGCGTCCCACTGCGGGCCGAGCGCTGCGGCGTCACTCACGGTCAGGAACTCGACCATCTCGCGCATCGGCGAGACGTTGACGGCCTCCTGCACCGCCTGCAGCAGCGCTTGCTGATCGGCACAGGGCGCACCGCAGCTTTCTGGCACGAGGCTCAGCACGATGATCCGATCTGACAGGTCCGACAGATTGAGGCTGGCGCCATCCGCCTCTGTCATCGCCAGCGGCGGCAAGCGGAGAAGATCTGTTGGCTCGAAGGCTAATTCCTTCTCCGCCGTCACTTCGTCGAGGCGTTCGCCTGGATGGTGCGCTGCGACCGGCAGGGCAGTGGCGAGGAGCAGCAGGGCGACAAGCGCAGGATGCGTCATAGCGCCGCTTCCGGCCGCGTCGCCGCCAAGCGGAGCACCGGCACGTCCACGCTGATCGCGCCCGCACGCTCGAGCGTCAGCGGAAACCGCGCGCCTTCGTCCAGTTTTTCCGCGAAGGTGCTGCCCCATTTGAAGGGGTCGGTGACCGTCACCTCCGCCAGCGCGGACACGGGGAATGCGGCGAGGCACGCCGCGGCAAGCAAAAGCTTCATTCGGAACTCTCGTCCTTCTCGATACGCATGGAAGTCTCTTCGAAAAGCGCCTCAGACGTCTGGTCGCCCTCCCGAAAGACGGAGTCGGAACGCCTGTCGAGTCGAGTAAGGGAAATATAGCTGGAATCGGTGTTTGTCAAAGGAGTTGTCCGCCGATTTCATGTGGCGTCTCTGATTTCAGCGGGTGAGGATCATCCAGCATGAGCATCTCTTTCATTCACTTTTATAGAACGTTTGTAAGTAAAAGTTCTATTTAACTTCTCGCAGGCAGCTTGCCATATCCGCCCGAGCGCAGAATTACACAAGGGCTCCAACCATGGACACGATCACCGACATCGCGACTGCCATCATCGAACAGGTGCAAAAGCCTACACTAGCGTTTCTGCTAGGCGGCATGCTGCTGGCCGCTCTTGGCAGCAAACTCGAAGTGCCGGTGCCGGTCTATAAATTCGTCGTGATGTTGCTGCTGCTCAAGGTGGGTCTTGGGGCTGGTATCTCGATCCGCGAGGCTGATCTGGTGGCGCTGGCAGTGCCTGCGGTCTGTGCCGTGCTTGCCGGTATCGGCATTGTGTTGCTGGGCAGCAATACACTTGCGCGCTGGCGCGGTGTGTCGAAAGTGGACGCCTATGCCACCGCAGGCCTATTCGGGGCGGTCTCCGCCTCGACGCTGGCCGCCGCCATGGCGATGCTGGACGAGGAAGGTATCCTGTACGAAGGGTTCATTGGCGCGCTATATCCGTTCATGGACATTGCAGCCCTTGTGACGGCTATCTTGCTTGCCAAGATGTCCGCCGCCCGCGCCACGCAAACAGCGGGTGCCATTTTGCCGCAAAACGGGGTCGCCACCATGACAATGGACGGGTTGGCCTCTGGCCTGCCCAGGCAACCCCGCCCCAGCGACAAAGTACCGACCCCGCACGGCCTGGTGGGGACGATCCTCACGGATACGGCCCAAAGTGCAGCAATCTCGGCTCTGTTGCTGGGCATCGCCATCGGCGTGCTAGGCCGCCCCGAAAACGTCTATGCCAGCTTTTACGAGCCGCTGTTCCGTGGCCTGTTGTCGATCCTGATGCTGGTGATGGGAATGGAAGCCTGGGCGCGGCTGTCGGAGCTGCGCAAGGTGGCCCATGCCTACTTGCTCTATGGTCTGACCGCACCGCTGGTGCATGGTCTGATCGGCTTTGGCCTTGGCATGGCTGCGCATCAGATCACCGGCTTCTCAGCGGGCGGTGTGGTGCTGCTAGCGGTGATGGCGGCGTCAAGCTCGGATATCTCAGGCCCGCCCACCATGCGCGGGGCTCTGCCGGAGGCGAATGCCTCGGCCTATG
>Ga0163215_101365_pt1 | contig 15397 bp, 14 predicted proteins | sample SynspAceP_FD_185934 | JGI IMG/M metagenome (GOLD analysis project Ga0163215, IMG submission 185934) | Saline lake microbial communities from Ace Lake in Antarctica - Synechococcus sp. Ace-P (Hybrid Assembly) | ecosystem: Environmental > Aquatic > Non-marine Saline and Alkaline > Saline | place... | reverse complement strand
ATCATATCCTCAACGGTGGAAGCGATGTCGACGGCAGCATCTTCGAGCAGCGTCGCCCCGGTCTTTGCCACGACCCAGGACGCCCCGGCATAGCGCTCCACGCCTTTGACGCCGCCAAACCCGGTAAACCGCTCGGCCACCGCCTGATGTCCGGCGCCAAGTGCCGACCAGCCAAAGCAGCCATAGCGCTCGATTAGCGGCCAGGTTGACGACGAACGATTGACGCAGGCGAGCAGCAAAGGCGGGTCTGCGGAGAGGGATATTGCAGATGTCACGACAAGTCCCGACCGGTCGTCTCCCTCTCCAGCCGTCAACACGCTGACATTGCCGACGAAATTCCGCATGGCATCGCGGAAATCGCCGGGAGAGGGCAGACGCTCGATAACAGCGTCCGCGCCTCTCTCGCGTTCAGCGGATGCCAGCGGCATCGAGCTTGGGCAATACGTTGTCGCGGAAATAGGGGAATTCCTTGACATAGTCGACGAAGGACAAGGTCGTTCCGGCAAACCCGGCGCGATGCAGCGACAGAATGCCTTCGGCCACCTGATCCGGCGTGCCTATCAGCGGGAAGCCACCATGACCCATGGCGAAACGATCGCGGATCAGCGCCAGCAGATCGTGCGGGAAACTTTGCGCATGAGCGAATTGCAGACGGACGAGATTGTCGACGGCTTCCCAGTCGGCGTTGGTTTTGGCCGTGTGCTCGAGATAGTTGAGCGCCTCCTCCTCGGTGGGACGGCAGATGACATGCGAGAATGTCAGCACATCGACCTTGCGGTCCTTGGCCTTGGCCTGGTCCCTGAGTTCCTTGATTTCCTCAGTGGAGCGCGCCAGATCGATCGCCGGGGTAAACAGGAAGTTGGCATTGTCGGTGGCAAATTCGCGGCCTTGCGGCGAACCGGCGGCATTGATGATCGGTACATCGCCACGGATCGGCAACGGATCGCCATGCACGCCCTTGAGCTTGAAGTATTTTCCATCCCAGTCGAAATAATCATTCGACGCCCAGAGCTTGCGAACAACGTCAAACCATTCTTGCGCGTAGCCGTAGCGGGTTTCATGATCATCCGGCAGGTTCAGGCCAAGCGCTTCGTATTCGGGCTTGTTCCAGCCGGCGACGATGTTCAGTCCGGCGCGACCATTGCTGATATGATCGATGGTGGCGATCTGCTTGGCCACGACGACGGGATGATTGGCCGCGGTGTGGATGGTGGCAAAGACCGAGATGTTCTTTGTTGATGCCAGCAATCCGGCGGCCCAGGTCACTGTTTCCAGTACGCCGCCATGAAAATCGGTCTCGCCGCCATAGCCGATCCAGCGCGCGATCGGCAGCATGAAATCGATGCCCGCATCATCAAGCAGGTGGCCAAGTTTGAGGTTGTTTTCCCAGGAATTGACCCAACGCTCCTCAACCTTGGTCACGCTCATTCCCGATGAGCAATTCGATGAAAATGTTCCAAGCAAAAAGCGGTTATCCGCCAGCATCATGTTCCCTGTCATAGTCGCTGCTCCTCCATTTGTTTTAATTTATGATAGAAAGTCTATCGTAAAATGCCGTTGCGTCAATGTGCTTTAGGAGTAAAACTTATTTGGTAACGAGGAACACCCGATGAGCAACGGCCCAACACCGCCCAAGGAAACGTCAGCGCATGGCGAACTGGATTATCGCTGGCACCTTGCGGAAAGCGATGTCGAGGTCAGCACGACCGAGCTGGAATTTGCGCTGATGCGCACCTTTGAGGGCTTCGGGCGCTGGCAATCCGAATGCCTGGCAGGAGTTGTCGATTTCGCGGCTTCCGGCCCCGAAAATGCGCTGCTTCACATCATCCGGATGAATGAACGGCCGAAAACCATCAAGGATCTGGCGCGGCTGACCAATCGCGACGACGTTCCCAATATCCAGTACAGCCTGCGCAAGCTGATCGGCGGCGATCTGGTCCACCGCGAAGGCTCAGGCCGCTCGGGCGTCACCTATCAGGTCACCGACAAGGGCCGCGCCGTGACAGATGCCTATGGCGATTTGCGACGGCGTTTGCTGATCGCCGCGGTTGCGGATGTCCCGGATCTGGCCGAGCGTCTGCGTTCGGCCACGCAGACGCTGAATTTGCTCTCCGGTATCTACGAGGAAATTTCACGGGTGGCGGCAACGCACCGCCGCCGTTAAATCGGTGCCCCGTTTCAGAGTGGCTCAAGCCGGTGAAAACGGGATTGACCATAAACCAGCGGCGCGCCTTCACTGATCCGGATATCCATGATCTCGCCGATGAAAACGGTGTGGCTGCCAGCTTCCACCATCTCCGACACTTCGCAGGAAAAGCCTATCAGGGCTTCGTCGAGAAGCGGCAGACCGCGCACATCCTCGACCCAATGGCCTTGAGAAAATTTGTCCTCGCCGGTGATGCCGTCAGCACCGGCAAAGCGCATCGCCAGCGGGCTGGCGGGATCGGGGAGAAGATTGACATTGAAGCTTCCGGTTTCGCGGATCGCGGCACAGGTGCCGGTCTTGCGATTGACGCAGACCAAGAGGCTCGGCGGTTCGGCGGAGACTGAACAGACCGCTGTGGCGGTAATGCCGCGGCGCTCATCCCCGTGGCGGGCGGTGATGATGGTCACCGCCCCGGGAAAGCGGGCCATCGCCTCGCGGAAAGTTGCGTGATCAATGCCCATGCCCATCTTACGCCGCCTTGAGCTCAGTGAGATAAGCCTCGGCCGCGTCCGGATCGGCAAACCACGGGAAGAAGTCACGCGGATCGTTAAAGCCGTTGGCCATGCGATGCGCTAGCCGCGGCTCGGCGCAGGCGGTGCCCATAATGTTGAGGATGAAGGGCGGTGGCGGCTGCAACATCATATTGGTCCATGACACCACCCACTGCGCATAGTCCCAGAACTCATCAAACGTGCCCTGCATGAAGGCCGCGTCGAACGGTTTGTCGCCATGCTCGAGGATGCGCTTGAGATAGACGGCTGCGGCCTTTGCCGCATTGTTGGAGCCCTGGCCGGTGATCGGGTCGTTGAGGCAGACTGCATCCCCGAGGCCGAGAACCTGGCGTCCGGAAGGCAAGGTGCCAATCGGCTTGCGGATGGTGGGCGCAAAACGCCCGGCGAGAATGCCGTTGTCATCGGTGAGTTCGATGTTTTGGCAGCGCGCTGCCTCCCAGGGCAGGAAGGTGTCGAGGATCTTTTTCGACATCGCGAGATGCTGCGCGGGTGTTTTTGCCTCGGACCAGCAATCCATCGGACCACCCGGAACGCCCTCGAACACCATGATTTCACAAGGACCGGAGGTGGTCAGCGCCGGGAAGACGAAGTATTCGCCAACGCCGGGGATCAGATTGAAACACACTGCCGAATGTTCGGCACGCGGGGTCATTCCGGTGACATAGGTCAGCGCCAGGGCCCGCTGCGGTGTCTCGTAGGGCGATTTTTCCGCATCACGCTCGAACAGCCGGCCAATGTCGCCCTTGCCCGATGCCACGATGACCAGATCGTCCTGCCGGCTGTAATGTTCCAGATCCGAAATCGACGCGTCCTTGATGGTCAAGGTGCCGCCAAGCCGCTCGAATTCCGCCATCCAGGCCGGAATCTTGACGCGCTGATCGACCGAATAGGCGCTATTGTCGAGCCGTCCAACCCAATCAATGGCCTTCTGACCCGATCCGTCAGGGGCCGGAACCTGAAAATTGATGCCATCGACCGGCGGGCAAGTGTCGGTCCAGAAATCAATCCCCAGCTCGCGTTCATGCTCGACCGAATTGTGAAACATGCACTGGCTCGACATCACCTTGCCAGTGGCGATGTCCTCGGCAGTGCGGTTCTGGACGACACGTACGCTGTTGCCGGCCTTAAGCAGCCCGAGGGCCAACTGCAGGCCGGACTGGCCGCCGCCAATAATCGTGATCTTTCTCATGTCTTGTTCCCCATTTTTGTTGTTATTCCATCAGAAGCGGTATGGCCGGAACCGCGCGTTCCGGGCCCATGGCGGTGTATCCGCCGTCGACTTGGATGTCGGTTCCGGTGATGAAGCTGGCCTCGTCCGAACACAGGAACAGCACCGAAGCCGCGACCTCTTCCGGGTTTCCGGTGCGGCCAAGCAAATGGAAGGGCGCGGCCACCCTGTCGGTCTTTTGCCGATCGCCGCCGCTCAACTCATCCATGATGTTGGACCAGGTCCAGCCCGGCGAAACCGCATTGACGCGGATGCCTTCGGGCGCCAGGTCCATCGCCTGGTTGCGGGTCAGTTGCAGAATTGCGGCCTTAGAGACCGGATAGAGCCACCGGCCGGTCTGCGCCACGCGGGCCGAGATCGATCCGAAATTGACGATGGCGCCCTTGTTCCGGGCCAGCTCAGTTCGCGCAGCCTGCATCAACATGACTGATCCGACAATGTTGACGTCGAGGCTTTCGAGCCATTCGGATCGCGTCGATTCCACCCCGTTGTCGAGATAGGAACAGGCGACATTGACCAGGAAATCGATACGGCCGAAGGTGTCTTTGGTGACTTTGACCAGGTCCGCGATCTGCGAATCGTCACGGAGATCGGTCTTCTGAAACTCAATCCCGTCGCCGACCAGTGCCTCGCCGGCCTCCTGGTTGATATCGGCGATCATGACGCGCACGCCGGCATCTCGAAATGCCTTGACGATGGCTGCGCCGATCTTGGTCGCGCCACCCGGCACGATGGCCACTTTTCCGTCCAGTCCTCGCATTGGCTTTCTCCCATCTCGTTGGAGAGAAGTTTGGGCCAATCAGAGCACGCCGCCATCCGCTTTGAGCGCTGACTATCCACAAAACGAAAATTTCTACCGCTTCCGGGAAAAACGTGCTTTCATGCAAATGCATGTTTTGAGGACAACGGTGCGGGGAGCGCTCATGTTGCCGAATGCCGTGACCACGCGCCCGCTGGCGCAATTCAGCCTGTTTGCAAGCAGCGATCTCGACGAGGCGCGCGAAAGGGTTGCGCGGGTGTTCTGTCCGCACCGGCTCGACATGATCGGGCGCGGGACCTTCGACGCTTGCCACAATCATGTCGGCGGCGACCGGCTGTCACTCAACTATATCCAGTATGGCGCAAAGACCCTGATCGCGCCGGGCGAGCTGAAGGATTTTTATCTGCTGCAGATACCACTTTCCGGCGGCGCGGCAATCAATAACGGGTCGGATCACTATTACTCCTGCTCAGAGAAAGCAGCGGTGCTCAATCCGCATCTGCCGACCACGATGATCTGGGATGAAGGCTGCCAGCAGGTTCTGGTGAAAATCGAGCGCGAGGCCCTGCAGGATCATCTGTCCCAGCTTCTCGGCTCGGCTGCCGGCAAACCGCTGACATTTTCCGGCTCGCTGGATCTGACCAGCACTGTGGGATCAGCGCTTCGGGGCCTGATCATGCATCTGGTGACGCAGGCGGACAACGGACAGGTGATGCTTTCGTCAGGCGGGCTGCTGGCGCGTCAGCTCGAATCCGTGATCTTGTCCGGGATTCTGGAAGCCGGGCAGCACAATTACAGCAAGTATCTCAGGCCCACCCGCTCAGCGGCGGCGCCGCGGCATGTGCGCAAGGCCGAGGAGTTCGTGCGTGGTAATCTCGACAACCCGATCTCGCTTGACGACATCGCCAACGCGGCGGGCGTCACACCACGCTCGCTGCAACTCGGGTTTCGCAATTTCCGCAACACCAGCCCGATGGCGCTATTGCGCTCGGAGCGATTGCGCCGCGTGCATGACGAGCTGATGACAGGCGCACCCGGTGCTTCGGTGACCGAAGTGGCGACGCGGTGGGGATTTTCCCATCTCGGCCGGTTTTCACAGACCTACAAAACCAAATATGGCCAGTCTCCGAGCAAGACCTTGCAAAACGGCTCCAGCATCGGGTTTTCGGACTAGAAACGCCAACGGCTCGCCCGGTAAGGGCGAGCCGTTGGAGATTTCGTTGCGCGTTGCGCCTGGATCAGTTGGCGTCGCTGTCCCAACCGGAGATGGCCTTGGCTTCGAGGAACTCCTCGATGCCCCAGACACCGCCTTCACGGGCCCGGCCCGATGCCTTGACGCCACCGAAGGGCGCACCTGCGCCGCGGGACTTGCCGTTCATTTCGACCATGCCGGAGCGCAAACGCCTTGCCATGCGGTTGCGCTTTGCGCCGTCCTGGCTCTGAACGTAGTTGGTCAGGCCGTAGATCGTGTCGTTGGCGATCTCGACGGCGTGCTCTTCATTGTCGAACGGAATGATCGACAAAACCGGTCCGAAGATTTCCTCACGCGCAATGGTCATGTCGTTGGACACGTCAGCGAAGATGGTCGGGCGGACGAAATAGCCGCGGTTGAAGCCTTCAGGGCGTCCGGTACCACCGGCAACCAGACGTGCGCCTTCATCGATGCCCTTCTGGATCAGGCCCTGAATTTTTTCGAACTGTGCAGCCGAGACAACCGGACCGACGTGATTGCCCTCGTCATGCGAGGAGCCGACCTTGGTCGATGCGGCAACCTCGATGGCCTTGTCGACCGTCTGATCATAGACCGAGCGCTCGACCAGCATGCGGGTTGGCGCGTTGCAGCTCTGGCCGGTGTTGTTGAAGCAATGGCGGACGCCACGCTCGACAGCCTTGGCATCGGCATCAGCAAAGATCACATTGGCGCCCTTGCCGCCGAGCTCCAGGCAGACCCGCTTGAAGGTATCAGCAGCAGCCTTGGAGATGGCAACGCCTGCGCGCGCGGAGCCGGTGAAGCTGATCATGTCGACGTCGGCATGGGTCGACAGGTCGGTGCCGACGCCAACGCCGTCGCCATTGACCATATTGAACACGCCGGCAGGGACGCCTGCGGCATGGACGATCTCGGCGAAGACGATGGAGGACAGGGGCGCGACTTCAGACGGCTTGAGCACCATGGTGCAGCCTGCCAACAGCGCCGGGATGACCTTCAGCGTCACCTGGTTCATCGGCCAGTTCCACGGCGTGATCAGGCCGACAACACCGATCGGCTCCATGGAGATGCGGTCGTTGGGGGCATGGGCACCAAGCGGCCGGATAAACTCGATGTCCTTGAAGGCGGTGATGAAGTTATCGATGTGCCAGGTGCCGGACGTGACCTGGCTGGAGCGCGACATCGCAATCGGCGCGCCCATTTCCAGGCTGATCGCCTGCGCCATGTCTTCGGCGCGTTCAACGTAAATATCACGGATTTTCTTGACGTATCCAAGCCGGGTCTCCGGATCGGTCTGCGACCAGGACTCATAGGCCGCCTTAGCGGCTGCAACAGCCTTGTCGGTGTCTTCGGTGGAACCGAGCGAGATCACCGCACAGGCCTCTTCGTTCGAAGGATCAATCACTTCGCAGTCCCGGGCCTTGATTGGCGAAACCCATGCACCGTTGATGTAAAACTCGCGCTTCTCGATCATTTCATTCTCCAATCGTTTCTAAACGTCCCACATGGGCACGATGTCATATCAATTCAAATCTGTAGGGGGCGAAGACGGAGGAAAGCAACCTCGATTTCACCTGACAGCTTCAATGTTATTGATGCCTGGATGAATTGTGCTTCTACCAGCCCTTTTTCCGGCGAAAGGCGGCTAGCGGATGGCCCTGAGCAGGCCCGGTGTCGGGAAACAGTCGGGTTTCTGACCATTGCGCGCCTGCCATTCGCCGATCGACCGGCGCGTCTTGTAGCCGGGCAGGCCATCCGCGCCGCCGACATCATAGCCCTGTTTTTCCAGCGATGACTGCAGACGGGCGATGTCGGAACGCAGCATTTTACCGGTATTGCCCCAAGGGGTGACAAAGGCAGCACCGCCATGAGCCATGCGGTCGGCGAGATTACCGATGAACAGGGCATAGAGATCGGAATTGTTGTATTCCTTGATCACGTAGAAATTGGGCGTCACCACGAATTCCGGGCCGTAGGTCCCGGCCGGAACCAGCACCATGCCCGAAGCACGACGTTCATGCTCGGGAAAAGGTCTGCCGGAAATGCGGATGATGCCCATATCCGTCAATGCGCTGATCGGCCGGGCCCGGTCGGGTCCTTCAAGCGCGCAGGTGACGCCTTCCGGGATCACCGCTTCAAAGCCCCAGTCGCGGCCGCGCACCCAGCCTGACTGCGCCAGGTAGTTGGCGATCGAGGCCAGTGAATCGGCCGTCGAATTCCAGATGTCGATCTTGCCGTCACGATCAAAATCCACCGCGTGATCAAGATAGCTCGACGGCAGGAATTGCGGTTGGCCCATGGCGCCCGCCCAGGAGCCCTTCATTGCTGAAGCCGGAACATCACCGCGCTGCAGGATCTTGAGCGCGGCCAGGATTTCCTTGCGGAACAGCTCGGGCCGTGTGGACATGAACGCCTTGGTGGCGATGACCCTTACTGCGGAATGCGGGATCTTGGCCCGGCCGAAGCCAGATTCACGGCCCCAGATGGCAACAACGATCGAGCCCGGAACGCCGTAACGATCCTCAATCTTGCGCAACAGGCCAGCGTGCTGTTGCATCAGCGAACGACCCGAGGCGGCGAGGCCCTGAAGCCGCTTCTCGCTGAAATAAGCGCCGGGGCTGCGGAATTCGGCCTGGCTCTGGGCCCGCGCCTTGGGTTTTGGGAAACCGGGCGGCACCAAATCGGGCAGGTCCCAGTCGAGATCAATCCCGGCAAAAGCGCGATCAAAAACCGGTTTCGAGACCTCGGCGCGCTTGGCTTCCGGCCACAGATCGGCCTCGAGCCACTGGCGGAATTGCGCTTCCACCCCGGCTTTGGTGGCCGCATGGGCCGCTGGAACCGCAAACGCGGTCACGGTGAAAGCAAGAACGATGGTCAGAAGCAGGGTGCGAATCATAAGCCAGACTACCCTGATCAACAGGTCAGGAAAATGGCATGGTTCCCGGTACTCAGACTTGGCAAACCAGCTCCTCTTCAGATTCGGAGAGCCGATTGAGATTTAAAACGCGGTGCGGGCGCGAATGGCTGCGGCCAGCGTGCCCTCATCGAGATAATCAAGTTCACCGCCGACCGGCACACCGTGGGCAAGGCGGGTGACCTTGATCTCGAAGCCGGACAATTGCTCGGTGATGTAATGGGCTGTCGTCTGGCCTTCGACCGTGGCGTTGACGGCGATGAGAATTTCCGTCACCCCGCCCTTGGCCACCCGGTCGACCAGACCCGCAATCGACAGATCATCCGGGCCGACGCCATCGAGCGGCGACAAGGTGCCGCCAAGCACATGGTAACCGGCATTCATCGCTGCCGCGCGTTCAAGCGCCCAAAGATCGGCGACATCCTCGACGACGATGATGACACTCTGGTCGCGCGTCGGATCGGTGCACACCGTGCAGGGATCGGAGGTATCGGCGTTGCCGCAGGTCGAACAGATGCGGACTTTGTCGAACGCCTCGTTCATCGCCAGAGCCAGCGGGCCCATGAGCTGATCTTTCTTCTTGATCAGGTGCAGTGCCGCGCGACGAGCCGAACGCGGCCCGAGCCCCGGGACGCGGGCGAGCAGCTGGATCAGGCGCTCGATCTCCGGCCCGGTTACACGCTTCTGCATTTCATTCTCCAGTCACAGACAGCCGTCAATTGCGCGAATGTCCTTAAAACGGCAGTTTCATGCCGGGAGGAATTGGCAAACCGGCGGTCAGCTCCTTGGTCCGCTCGGCGACCGTGGTCTCGAGCTTGGCCTTGGCGTCGTTGTGGGCTGCGACGATCAGATCTTCGAGGATTTCGACATCATCTTCCTTGAACATGGAAGGATCGATGGAGAGGCCCTTCATCAGGCCCTTGCCGGACAGGCGCACGGTGACCATGCCGCCACCGGCAACGCCTTCGCATTCGAGCTCGGCGAGCTCTTCCTGCATTTTTTCCATCTTGGCCTGCATGTCCTTGATCTTGCCCATCATACCCATGATGTCTTTCATCGAGGTCTCCTTTTCGAGTGTTGTTTGCCGGCTTTGATCCGGCGCAGATGTGCTGAATTGTGCCGCTTAATCCGAATCGTCGTCGGGTTCGACTTCGGCAGGTAGAATGTCGCCATCCTCGGATGGGGACAGCGCTTCGCCAGCCAAGCTCTCGTCGGACGCCGCAATGCGCACATCGGTGATTTTGGCACCGGGAAAGCGCGCCAGAATGGCTGCGACATCGGGATCCTGACGGGCGTCGCTGACCAGCGCCTCCCGCTTGGCGATTTCGCGCTCGGAAATGGTCGGCGTGCCTTCTTCGCGGCTGAGCGACACAGACCATTTGGCGCCGGTCCAGTCCGCCAGTTTCTTGATCAACTCGCCGGGCAGGCTGGGGCTCGCATCCGGAGCGAGACTGATTTCCAGACGGCCGGGCTCGATCCGGACCAGCCGCACACCGGTGCGGATCTGTACCTTCATCGTAATATCGCGAAACTGTTCGGCAAGCGCCACCATGTCCTCAAGCGAGGTGATGGCGACCTCCTCAACCGGCTCGGCCACAGCTGGCGCGACGACAGAAGGTTCAGCTGAATGGGCCAGGCGCATGGCGGGTTGGCCGCCGCCGGCGCCACCACCCTGGGGCATCCGCCGTTCGCCGACGGCCATAGCCGTTGCGCCACCGCCGGAGGGGCCGCCGCCAGAGGGCTGGCCGCTGGCTCCAGCTGATGCACCGCCGGAATTCTGAAATGCTTTCAAGGCATCTTCGGGCGATGGCAGGTTTGCCGCATGGGCGATACGGATCAACGCCATTTCGGCTGCCGCGGCGGGCCGGCTCGACGTATCAGTTTCGGTGATACCCTTGAGCAGCATCTGCCAGACCCGCGACAGGATGACGGTCGACAGCTTGGCTGCATAATCCGCGCCGCTCTCGCGCTCGGTTTCCGTCAAAGACGGATCGTTGCCTGCCTCAGGCACGAATTTCAGCCGCGTCACCAAATGGGTGAAATCCGCCAGATCCGTCAAAATTACCGACGGGCCGGCGCCGGAATCATACTGATCGCGAAAACTTGCCAACGCGGCCGCGACATCGCCGGTCATCAACGAGCCGAACAAGCCGACAATACGGGACCGGTCGGCGAGCCCGAGCATCGAACGCACAGCTTCAGCATCAACAGTGCCGCCGCCATGGGCGATCGCCTGATCAAGCAACGAGAGGCCGTCGCGAACCGAGCCTTCGGCGGCACGGGCGATCATGGCCAGTGATTCGTCGTCGATCGAAATACCTTCCTGACCGGCAACGTTCTTGAAATGCGCCACAAGCAGGCCCGAATCGATGCGGCGCAGGTCAAAGCGCTGACAGCGCGACAGCACGGTGATAGGGACCTTGCGGATTTCGGTGGTGGCGAAGATGAACTTCACATGGGCCGGCGGCTCTTCCAAAGTCTTGAGCAGGCCATTGAAGGCCTGATTGGAGAGCATGTGCACCTCGTCGATGATGTAGACCTTGTAGCGCGCCGACACCGGACGGTAGCGCACCTGTTCGATAATCTCGCGAATATCATCGATGCCGGTATGCGATGCCGCATCCATCTCGATGACATCGACATGACGGCCTTCCATAATGGCCTGGCAGTGTTCGCCCGGCACAGTCAGATCAATGGTCGGCTGATCGATTTCAGCAGTCTGGTAATTGAGGGCACGCGCCAGAATGCGCGCGGTCGTGGTCTTGCCGACACCGCGTACACCGGTCAGCATCCAGGCTTGCGCAATGCGGCCGGAGGAAAAGGCGTTGGTCAGCGTGCGGACCATCGGCTCCTGGCCGATGAGGTCGGTGAAATCCTTGGGACGGTATTTCCGCGCCAGTACCCGATACGGCACCTGGCTCTCGGGGCTTGCCGTCGCGGAAACTATGGTCGTGCCGGTTGTTTCGTCCATGATCCTCGTGCCGCCCTCGCGCTGGCCCGATGGCCATTCAAATCGAATGTTTGCACCCCGGTCGAACCCCGTCAATGACGGGCAGTTGCTTGCCGCAAAAGTTTTGCGGCGACTTGTGCACGCTCGATACAGCGCGCACCGCAACAAGCGCAGGCGAAAGGGTGGGAGGCTGGCACGGTGACCCGTGCCGGGCTCGTTAGGGCTGCTTCCTTCCGGATCTGACCCGGTTGGCGAGTGGCTCGTCCACCACCAACCTCCCGACAGCACATATCGTCAATCGAACGGGCAAATGCAAGCCAGAGCCAAAAAAAACTGCTAGAGTTCCTGTTCAACCTTGTCCGGCGGTATTGTTCATGTCTGATTTTGTTCTCGACCCGCGTCTCGACCGCGACACAACATTGCTGATGAAACTGGGATTGTGCCAGCTCAGGCTGATGGAGGATTCGCGCTGGCCCTGGGTGCTTCTGGTCCCACAGCGCAGCGGCATTTCCGAGATATTCGAAATGACGCCTCTCGATCAGACGATGCTGACTTTCGAGACCGCAATTGCCGCCAAGGCGGTCAAGCAGGCGTCTGAATGTCTCAAGGTCAATATCGGCGCCCTTGGAAATCAGGTACGCCAGTTCCATCTTCACATCATTGCCCGCAATGAGGGTGATCCTGCCTGGCCCGGACCTGTTTGGGGCCATGGCCAAGCTACCCCCTGGACGCAAAGCGCCCGCACTGAATTTACCGAAAGACTTCTCGAGGCTCTCTAATTCATGACATTTTCACTGTTTGACCATGATGCACCGCATGGCGAAGCCAGCCGTCTGGTGGCTTTTTCCGCAAACCGGCTTGATCGCCGTTCCGAATACCGCAACGAAACCGAGTTGGGTGATGCGCTCAACGATCCTGCAACGCGATATTTCGCCATCACCAAAGGCCGGCTGGCGATGCGGATTGATGGTGATACCTCAGATGGTTTGCTCACGGCCTCGGACCTTGCCCTGATGCAGCCGCGCAACGCCGACGCCGTTCTGATCGGCTGGGATGAGGCCAATGCCGCACGCATCGCCATGCCGGTGGGGATCGAGCCCGACGATCTGCCCGAGCCTTTCAAGGCCATTGATACACGCTCAGTCTATCGTCAGGCATTGATGGATGAGGAAACACTTGGCGCCTACGCGCAAGGCACCAGCCTTGTGTCATGGGCACTGGCCAACCGGTTCTGTGGCGCCTGCGGCAGTCCGATGACACCAGAGGCGGGCGGTTACCGGCGAAAGTGCAAGGCTTGCGAGCACACGGTGTTTCCGCGCACCGATCCCGTCGCCATCATGCTGACAATTGACGAGGCCCGCGACCGCTGCCTGCTGGGGCGCAGTCCGCATTTTCCGCCCGGCATGTTTTCCTGTCTGGCCGGTTTCATCGAACCCGGCGAAACCATGGAAGACGCAGTGCGGCGCGAGACGATGGAGGAATCCGGTATCAAGGTTGGACGGGTCCGCTATCACGCGAGCCAACCGTGGCCGATGCCGCACACCCTGATGATCGGCGTCTACGCCGAAGCACAGAGTTTGGAAATTACCCGTGACACAAACGAACTGGAAGATTGCCGCTGGTTTGACCGGACTGAAACCGAGGCCATGCTGTCAGCGACCCTGGGCGAAGCAGGTGCCTCGGCGCCGCCGCCCGGAGCCATTGCGCACCGACTGATGCGTGACTGGCTGGATTGGTCCCGTTAAACCGCCGTTGTAACCGGTCATTTCAGCCCTCAGCTTCTTCTGCATGTGACCCGTTCTGCGCCAGCCGGAACGGGTGGGCCGGGTAGACGCCCAAAATCCGCAATTCCTTGGAGAAGAAGCCGAGCTCATCCATGGCACGGGCCACCGGCGCCTCGTCCGGGTGACCCTGAATATCGGCATAAAACTGAGTGGCGAAAAACTTGCCGCCGATCTGGTAGCTTTCCAGCTTGGTCATGTTGACGCCATTGGTAGCGAAGCCGCCCATCGCCTTGTAGAGCGCTGCCGGGATATTGCGCACCCGGAAGACAAATGTGGTGACGACGACCTCGTCGGCCACAGGGCGCGGCGGAATTTTGGCCTCTCGCGACAGCACAACAAAGCGGGTGACGTTGGTTTCCGTGTCCTCGACGTTTTCCTCAAGGATATCGAGACCATAGAGCTCGGCGGCCAGGCTCGGCGCCAGAGCGGCCATGGTCCGGTCGTTGCTCTCGGAGACAAGCCGGGCGGCGCCTGCGGTATCACCGGCCACGACGGCTTTCCAGCCATTGGCGCGCACCACCTTGCGGCATTGACCGACCGCATGAACATGGCTGTGCACGGTGCGGATTTCCGATTTGTCGACGCCCGGCAGCACCATCAGCTGGAAATGGATCGGCATGAAATATTCGCCGACAATATGCAGGTGCGATTCAGGCAACAGATAATGGATGTCGGCGACCCGTCCGGCGATGGTGTTTTCGATCGGGATCATCGCGAGATCCGCGTCACCCTGGGCAAGCGCGTTGAACGCATCCTCGAATGTGGCGCAGGGCAACGGATCCATGCCGGGAAACATGTCACGGCAGGCCATATCGGAGTTTGCGCCAAACTCGCCCTGAAAGGCGATGCGGTTGGTGGAAGCGGTCATCAGGTCTGTCCGTTTTGAGAAATACGCACCTATTTCGGCGCCAAAATTTGGCGGGCACGTTCAAGATCAGCGGGAGTATCAACACCCAGAGGCACCGAGTCAACGATGGCCACATCGATGCGCATCCCGTCCTCAAGCGCCCGCAACTGCTCGAGCGATTCGCGCTTTTCGAGGGTTGACGGCTTGAGCGATACGAAACGTTGCAGTGCTGAGCGGCGCCAGGCGTACAGCCCGATATGGTGGTAAAGCGGCCCTTCACCATAAGGCGCTGTGGCACGGGTAAAATAGAGCGCGCGCAAAAGGCCCTCGCCAATCGGCGTCCCGATCACCTTGACGATGTTTGGGTTGGTTTTCTCGGCCTCATCGGAAATCTCGACGGCCAGCGTCGCAAGGTCGGCCGATGAACTGGCGAGCGGCAAGGCAGAGCGGCGAATTGATTCCGGTTCAATGGCAGGAATATCTCCCTGCACGTTGAGAATGATCTGCGCCTTCGCTTCGGGGTCCATAATCATGGCCGCTTCAAACACCCGGTCCGAGCCGGACTGGTGGTCATCGCGGGTCATCACCGCTTCAAAGCCTGCAGCCTCGACTGCGTCGGCAATTTCCTGCGAATCAGTTGCGACGGCGACGCGGCCGATGCCGGCAAGGACGGCCTGACGCGCCACACGGACCACCATTGGCTCACCGCCAATGTCCGCAAGTGGTTTATTTGGCAGCCGGGCTGACGCCAATCTGGCCGGAATAATAACGAGCGTATGCTCTGAACCTGCTGCCATGACGCATCTATTCCTCTGTTTTGCGGCGCAAGTGTCAAAAAGTCTCACTGCCGCCATCACAAACGGTGTTGCAACGAAACTGCAAAAGACATAGGTTCCGCGCGATTTCAAGGCTGGTTCGGACATTGCAGGAAACTGGGCGGAAAGCCGAACCGAAACGGAGCGACGGCACATGAACTCCTCATATTT
>Ga0163215_101364_pt1 | contig 15403 bp, 16 predicted proteins | sample SynspAceP_FD_185934 | JGI IMG/M metagenome (GOLD analysis project Ga0163215, IMG submission 185934) | Saline lake microbial communities from Ace Lake in Antarctica - Synechococcus sp. Ace-P (Hybrid Assembly) | ecosystem: Environmental > Aquatic > Non-marine Saline and Alkaline > Saline | place... | reverse complement strand
CTGATGGAGAAGTTCAACCCGGTTTTAATTGGGGTCCTTTTACGATGCGGATCCCCCTGATTCATTTACGTTTTTCCTTATCTGACATGCTTCAAGGACTAGCCGTTGCCGGTGCTACAGGCATGGCCTTGGTACCTTATTTTATGGCCTTATTAGGGCTAAGTTTTGAAGAAGCGGTCACAATGGCGATGTTTCATAGTCTGCTTATTTCTTTTTCTTGGATGTTTTTTGGCGACCCTTATGCCCCCGGTTGGTTAACCCCAGCCATACCCTTTGTTGTAGCATTTATTACCGCGCCAGCATATTTGGGCGACCATACCTCACAGTTTCAAGCCATGACTGCACTGTCATTAAACTTTGCTTTTATTTTGATTGTATTGGGGGTGACCGGACTTGGCGCTAAGTTGATTAAAGTGGTGCCTAATGTATTTAAAGGCGGCATTATTCTTGGTGCTGCTGTTGCGGCTTTTTTACGGGTAACCAAAGATGGTGATGCGGCCAACGTATTTCAGTCTGCCCCAATCGCTGGAACCTTGGGGGTGGTTGTTTGTTTGGTCTTTGCCTTTTCTAAACCCCTACAGGCCCTTGCGACAGATAAAAGATGGCTAGCCACTGTACTTGGTTTTGGTTTGCTACCTGGCTTTGTTATCGCGGGGACTGTTGGGTATTTTACCGGTGAGTTTGAATACAATATTCGTTGGGAAATCCTTGATGTGGGGGCATCGACCGCCTCTTTATGGGCAAAAGCATCGCCTTTTGCTATTGGTTGGCCGCCTATTGAGACCTTTTTGTCCTCCTTCCCTTTGGCGCTCATAACCTACATTTTATTTTTTGGTGACGTAGTGACTGGCAATGAAATGATAGAGCAAGCGCAAGCCATTCGCACAGATGAAAAGCTTGAATTAAATGGTAGCCGAGCGCATATGGCCACAGGTATCAGAAATATTTTGATGGGTATTATTGCGCCTTTCTTTGCCACTCAAGGGGTATTGTGGACTGGCATACAAGTTGTGCTGCTTAAGCGCTGGACACAAGGGCGGGACAAGATAGATTCGATTTTTGACAGCATAGGCAGTTTTTACGCTTTTGGTTTGCCCTTTTTGTTTATATTTCTACCATTAGTGACATTGTTACAACCACTGCTGCCAGTTGCGTTAGCGGTTACCCTTGTGCTCACTGCGTTTGCTTGTGCAACCTTGGCTTTATCATTGGTACATGATGCGACAGAGCGCGGTGCAATGGTTATTACCGCCATGGCATTTAGCATTTTTGAACCTTGGTTAGGTTTGCTGGTGGGTATTATCACTATTATCGCTTTATGTGGGCTTGGTGTTTTTAAACCCAAAAAAGACAGTTAAGGCAGGTTGAGCTCCGTTATTTAGCTCACGTAAAAGATAAAAAGGGACTACTCGTTGCTACCTTTGATGAGCTTAGTTATCTAAAGCAAATCAAAGGCATCAACGAGCAACAAGCCAAGAGGTCTAAATTGATTTGGACTGCCGTTAGCTTAAGTGAGTATTTACTAGCAAATCGCGGCTACGATAGACTGCACAGAGTCAATGTAAGCATTAACATCACCCTCAGCGCCTTTTACTTTGAGATGGTGAGCAAAGGCAAGTTTAGCCGTCATGAGCAACCAGAAAATGGCACTAATCAATCCGACAAAACGCCATAAGTTTGATTTAGCCCACTTAAGCGCAAAGGTAATCGATAATACATACAAAACAAAGCCAGCTAGCTTAGATGAAGCCCAACCATTGACAAAAGGGTACAAATTAAGTGGATTCACCGCCACCATGTAAATAAAGGTGATGACAAAGAAGGTGTATAAAATATGTGGGCCAATTTTTAATATCTTATTATTTACCGCATCGGATTTTTTAATCGTCAATACAAAATTGATAATAAAAAACACGAAAGTCAGCAAAATTATCGTGAGGTGAGCATGTTTAACTATCATGTACATGGTAGTGGATCCCTGAGTTTATGATTTTTGAAATTGTCTTAAAAAAAGCACTGTTGATAACTGATACAGATAGTAGCGTAAAGTAGATTGTTTAAATTGATAAATTACCTCAACAACACACATTTCTATTTTTAAACCGATAACACGAACTTAAAAGGATTATCTGTGGTGCCTGAAGGGCAGGTTGATTACAACGGTATTAGGAAATTGCATCAATAGCTATTGTTGGCCTCAACCGAGGTTTTAGTCTTATTCAGTCTGGTAAAACAGGGCGCAAGATAGAATGTTAATCAATGAGTTCAAAATCAGATTTTGACGCCGAACAGTCCGGGCACGTCCAGTCATCTGGGATATCTTCAAAGCGAGTACCAGCGGGAATATCCTCATCAGGAAAGCCAAGCGCTTCATCATAAATTAAGCCGCAGGTTATGCAGCAATATTGGCGGTAGGCTTGTTCTGGCATGGTGTGGTTCTCACTTATCTTCTGCTATTTCTATGAAATCGGGCTTGTCTCTGACAAAGCAATCTGGGCAAGGAAAGTCTTCAGGAATATCCGCCCACAATGTACCAGCAGGGTAGCCTTCGTGGGCTGCACCTACATTTTCATCGTAAATATAAGCGCAGTCTGGGCACTCAAATTTTGCCATTTTTATTCTCCATTAAAATCATGCTTTACTGATGAGGTCAGTTGAGCTTTGCTTATTCGTTCAAATTTTATAGTGTTTTACGATGGTAACGTTTGAACCTGTCGTCTTTTGCCGCTGGATCCATATTGACATTATTCATATCGCCTTGGGCCCAATCGGCAACCTTAGGATCCATAATTGAAAACCAAACCTTTGGAAACAAAGCTAAGATATACATCCATGGATAACCCGCGTGTAGCTTGGGCACATTGTTGTAATCACGCAGCACTTGATACGCGCGAGTAGGGTGGGCGTGATGATCAGAATGGCGTTGTAAATGCAACAAGAACAGATTTGATACTTTATGATTGCTGTTCCAAGAGTGCTGCGGTTTACAGCGTTCATAGCGACCATTGGCTTCTTTTTGGCGCAATAAACCATAGTGCTCGATATAGTTTGCAGAGGTTAAAGCCCAATAACCATACGCAGCAACAATAGCCAAAAATGGGATCATCAAGGGGCCAAAAAAAGCTAACAATAAAGCATAGGCGGTGATGGTAATTAACGCGGTTTGAATAATTTCATTTTGCATTGAACATTCTGACTTACCGAGGCGCTTTAATCTTGCTACTTCCAGCGCCCTTGCCCGACGAAATGCACCAGGTACTTCACGCAGCACAAATTTGTAAATGGATTCTCCCATTCTGGATGAGGCAGGATCCTCCGGTGTGGCCACATCTTTATGGTGACCTTTGTTGTGTTCAATAACAAAGTGGCCATAACCACTCAAGGCAAGGGCCAGTTGTGCAGCAAGTTGCTGCCCTTTATCATTCACCTTATGGCCCAACTCATGGCCGAGGTTGACACCCGATGCCGCCATAATTCCCCCACTTAAGGCTGCCCCTAAAAAGCTAAACCACGACCACTCATACTGAGTAACAACATAGGCTAAAACGATTACTGCTAACCACAACATGGGGACTGCAATAAATAAAACATATTTGTAGTAAGCCTGATTTTTAATTTCTTCAACCAAGGTCTCGCTAGGGTTGGCATCATCATCACCAAAAAATTTGTCGAGCAGGGTGATACCTGCATACAAAAAAACAAAGGGACCCCACAGCCACAAACCATTGCCGCTTATTACCGCATAATAGGCCGATAATAAGGGTAAAATAAGTACGATAAGTGACAGTGCATAGCAGTATTTTTTGTTTGCTATCCAAGCTGAAGTATCTGACGGAGCATTAGAGCGGGCGGCGGCCAGCATATTTGGTTCAAACTTATTTGCCATAGTGTCTCTTGGGTCGGAACGAAATACTCGTTATTGACTGAGCTAAGATCTTATCGACCTTGAAATGCAAGCGACATGGCCTTTAGTGCCAAGTGTTGGTCAATTAGTGTCAAGTTCAGAAAGTTCTTGCAGACGGCAGGAATGGAGGGTTTTGCAGAAGCTTAATGCGGGTTATTCATTGCGTTAACAAAGTCTACCTCGAACCACAGAATGAGACGATGTTGTTAGGTGATTATTGTTGCTGTTGTTGCTGTTGTTGCTGTTGTTTCTCGCGGTAGACACCGGGTGAGCACGCAAACCAACGTTTGAAGGTGCGGCTAAAATTAGATACATCTTCATAGCCCAATTGCATGGCAATAACGTCTATTTTTTGGTTGGTTTGATTTAACAAACGACAGGCATCACGTTTTTTCAGGGCTTCGATAATACTTTTGAAAGAGGTGTTTTCTTGTCGTAGTTTTCTAATCAAGGTACTTTTTGACAGATTGAGTTTGTGAGCCGCTTCTTCAATAGTCAGTTCGTAATAGCGAGAGGCCTCAAGTAGATGAATAATTTTATCTTCATTAGTATGCTGCTGGGCTAATCGCAGCAGCTCCACTTCACATTGTTCTTGCGCCATATTTAGCGAGTGTGGATCACCGGATAAACATCGGATCGCCAGCCAGGCGACAGGGAAGCGTATTCTTGCTACTGGCGCAGAAAATTGAATATGCGGTCCCAAAAAGGCTGGGTATTTAGCGTGCCAAGCTGGCGCGTCGTAGGGGAGTTCAATTAAACACTCATTCACCACATTACCAATAGCAAAGCGAATAAAGTTATGCAGCATCTTGATGACACCTTCATACAGAACTATTTCCACTGGCGACCAATCTCCAGAGGGATTAATCGAAAGATAAATATAATCACTTTGGCTGCTGAGACTGAAATCGACAACTTGCGAGCGGGTTGGGTAAAATTTAACCACAAAATCGAGACATTGCTTAAAATCTTGTGCATGGGACAAGCCAAAACCTAAATGGCCATGGCTTGAGACTGAAATACTATCAGCCACTTCTAAGCCTAACCACGGGGGCATGCCTTGCTCAAGCATAATAGCAATTAGCGACTTTACGCGCGACAAGGGGATGTAATGCTCAGTCGCATCAAGGTTAGAAAGTGCGCCTAATTGCTGTAAATTTACATTGTGCTCCTGTGCATAACGTAAAAAGTGGTTCCAATAGGTCACTGAAATTAAGTGTTCTGACTGCATCAAACACTCTGCTCTTTGGCTTTTTTATAAAGATAGTTAATCTTAATGGTCTGTGACTTTATTATCAATCATGCAAATCTGACTCGGGTATGCCAACGATGACAGTTATAACAGCAAACCGTATTTCTCGGTGAACAGTCACATGAAGCAGGTTATCAAACAAGTAACGCTGCCCGGCGAGGGCTGAAAGATGAAGTAAACAAGGACTAATGCTGGGTCTGTGCGACCATAATTAACCATTAATTTTATAGTTTGTTGAGAAAACTGCTTTAACGTTACTCTGACCCCCAATATACCCTGGTCAAAATTGCTTCAATTTGTCTAGCCTGCATTGGATCTATATAACCTTATGAACTAAAGTTTCTTTGCTTACGAAGCATATCTCATTTGACCCTATTTTTGACTTGAGCTTGAGCAACATAGAGCACTTAAACAAGGTTCTATAATGGCGGGTAATAAGTTTAGCTTGCTAGCCCTTCTCTGCATGCAGATTTATAAACAACTCGCTATGAGTATTAAAAAAGTGGTTTTTGCTTATTAATAAAAATCCTTGCTTACATGTTGTTTCAACAGAAATCGAAACTAGGTTCATTACTTAAAACATCATAAAAAAGGATAGATTGATGTCTAATATCGCCGGTAAATCCTATGCTATGAACGTGATTACGCCAATCACAGGCTGGGTATATTATTTAAACAGAATTAAATTTGCGGCAGTCCAATTTTCAGTATCAAGAAAGTTAGGAACAACAGGTTTTTGGGGTAATTTAGTACCATTAAAACTGGCAGATCTTATTTACGCGCGGCTTAACGGTTTGTTGACTTTGTCTCTTATTCATTATGCTAGATGGGCCATTATTAAAACCTTCCCACATATTGATGAATCTCAACCTAGAGAAGAGCTTAAATACCATTACATGCTATTTTTTAGTAATTTTAATGGCAGTTGGAAGCAGTATGTTGATTCATTTCATATGGCCATACCTAAGGGGCTAGATTTGCTTTGGTATAAAAATGTTAAATATCCGAATTCTGTGCCCTTACAACCATTCCATACTTACATTACTTACAATCAAATTTGGACAAACCATTATTACAATGCTTATCCCCTTGCAGCATCGAATGATGTTAAAGGTGCACAAGAATTGAAAGAGGAGTTAGAGCAATTTATTAGTGAAAGCGACCTAGACAACGATCCTGAATTATTTCAACAGCGCTTTGAATTATTGTTAGAAAACCAACAGCGAAATCTAGGTTTGATGGCGCCAACGCCAATTATAAGTTTGTCGGCCAAAGCTGTAATGGAAAGGGAGTCATAATTATGGGAAATCGATTTGGCAATGCTTATGGTCTTACTGTTCTTATACCAGTTAAACAGGGTACTGAAAACAATAGAGCTTACGACAAACTTATTCGCGATCAGATACAAACATGGCCTAAACATAACAACTCGCCTTTGGCTCTGGTGCCAAATACGTATTTAGCCAGAGTGTTTTTATTGCAAGATGTTTTTTATGAGGGGGCCCCTGCTGTTGAAGAGCATTTAAAAAACAAATACATAGTATTTACCAGCAACTTTTTTGGCGATTTAGATGCATATTTGACTGGCATGTGGGAAACCATCAATGAGGTATTAAAGGTCCTACTGAAACATTGTTTCGCCTTTGAAACAGTTAATTGTGCTAGTGATTTTGTGAGTTACATTAAAAAATGTCAGATAAACAATAGCTTATTTTTTAATGGTTCTAATGACAAACCCCTACCGGAGCAACTCAAGGCACTTTATGTGAAACAAGCCTTTATCCACTTCGCTTATTTGTCTCAACATTTTCGTTATCAGGGCAAAGCAGGCGCGATTTATCTACAAAGTTCATTTAAGAAATTTGTTGAGTTAATCGAGATTAACGACCTTGAGGGTAAGAGTTGGCCAATTGCTGCTACACAAGTACCTGCTGAAATTGAAAGAGATGTAAAAGCTACCATCGTTGTTTGCAAGGAGTGCGATAAATGACTACCAATGAAAATTTTTTAGATTTACATGATATTCAGGGAAATATTGTCTTTGGTTATGGCCGCTGGGGATATCCCCTATCACGTTATTTGTTTTTCAAAATAACAGATAAACAACAAGGCATGAGTTTTTTGAAGGAGCTTGTCCCTATCGTCACCAGTTCAGCGCCATTAGATAAACAAAATGACGGTACACCCCCCTTGGCAACAACAAATTTGGCATTTACTTATGCAGGTTTACGTGAATTGGGTTTACCTGATGAATCGATGCGAAGTTTTCCGGAAGATTTTCGAATGGGTATGAAGGCCCGCAAGGATATACTCGGTGATGATGGCCCCAGTTCCCCAGAAAATTGGGACCCAATTTGGCAAAATAATTACGACGTTCATATGTTTTTAAGTATTAATGGCACGTCCGAAGACAATTTACTCCAGCGCTACAAACAAGTCATGGCATTACTTAAAAAGGCTGGGGAAGGAGTCGAGTTGCTTAGTGGCCATCGAGCTGGCAAAGGCAAAAGATTAAGTAGATATCAATCTGGCAACGCTATTGTCATCGACGGTCGGCCAACAGCCAATGAACATTTTCATTACATAGATGGTATTAGCAACCCAGTATTTAAAGGGCAAGGTAGGGAGCGAAATGAAACTATTGGCAACGGAAAACCCACCAGAGCATCTGCTAGCTCGGAAGATGGTTGGCAGCCATTAGAAACAGGTGAATTTGTGTTGGGTCATAAAGATGAAAGTGCAGAATATCCTAAGGCCCCCGTCCCTCGATTATTATCCTATAACGGTAGCTTTATGGTGTACCGCAAACTCCATCAAAACGTCGGTAAATTTACCTCCTATCTGCAAGAAAAAAGTAAGCATTATGGCAATGTTGAATTATCTGAGGATGAAAAACAGGAGACCCTAAAAGCCAAGTTTGCTGGACGTTGGTCTAACGGTGCGCCTTTGGCCACTTATCCTGATTATGCTTCGGCGAGTAAATTTGGCGAGCAGTGGCAAAATGCCACGGATACCTTGTTTTATCAAGCCAACGTTACGAGTGAGCAAAGAAACGCAGCACGCAAAGTTTATGAAGACTTGAAAATTAAAAGAAGCGCATTTAATTATGCTAACGATGGTAAAGGTGCAAGTTGCCCCCTAGGCGCACATACCCGGCGCACCAACCCCCGAGGTTCACTTGAATTTGATACCAAAGGTGCGTTTGATACGCCAGGGGCAATGGTTAATCGGCGACGCATTTTAAGACGGGGCTTACCTTACGGTGATTCGAGTGACAGAAATGACAATGAAGGTGAGCACGGTACTATTTTTATGGTCATTAACGCCAGCATTGAACGTCAATTTGAATTTGTGCAACAGCAATGGATTAATTATGGCAACGACTTCAAACTCAGTAATGAAAAAGATGTCTTGTTAGGAAATCACGAAGTGAATCAAGAGGGAGAGCCTAATGGCAGAGCAGTAATTAATGCTAATAAAACCCTTAACCAGCCTACGTTTATGTGCTCAGGCATGCCTCGATTTGTGGAAACGCGCGGCGGTGATTATTTTTTTATTCCCAGTTTGACTGCATTGCGGATGATTGCAGAGGGAATTATCGACCCAACTTAAGGAAATTTGAAGTCTGATTTGACTTCAGAATTTCGTTTATATTTAGCTCGAAAGAATTATTCAACATAGGCTCAATTTCACTGCGTGGAATTGAGCCAGCATATCCGCAAAATAAAATAATGCATTGCCAAAAAGCATATGACCACAAAGACTAATGGCAGCCAAGCGCAGAGCCTAGAATAATTTCATCAAGTAAATATCATCTCAGCGAGAATGAATAAGCCCATAATAAAGGCGCTGGAAGCCTAAAAAGTGGCAGTTATTGCAATCAAGATTAATCCAATTTAGCTATCGTTATTTCAATATTTTTACTATTACCTGCAAACCAACTTTGCACGTAAATACTACCAATCACGGGGGGCATGCCATCTTCTGGCACCTCTTTATATCGCACGCTATTTTTATTCTTTTTTTCGAATTCGAACTTAACTTTCTTCTCAGACATGGATAAGCCTATCTATTAAAGTATTATTGGCAGGAATATAACCTAAAACCCTACACTTTTTAAACGTTTATCCAAAAACGATTCCGCAGCAAAAAGACCTAAGTCAAAAAGAATTTGAACCACACATAAGCATGTATTTTATCCTTGGCTCTGGGCCCGTATGTTTGCCGAGAGTTTCAGTCCATTTATGTGGCAACTTAATTCTATGTGCATTCATAGCAGGTTTGTTATTTTTATGCTTTGGTAAACACAAACTGCGAATAAAAATAATCAATATCATTTTCAATAAAGGTAATGTTTTTAGCTGCCTCACTGTTAAGTTGAATTGCATTTTTGGCAAAATAGCTCAATACCGAAATATATATTGGCTGCCATGCACCAGTCTGATGACTCTTGCCCTTTACCTCACAGGTGAGCTGTTTACATATTACGCTAAACAGCTCCACACTCGTTCCATTTTGATGCATTTGGATTTGGTCACGTATTTGTTGTTCGGCACTATATGCCCAATCTTGATCGGTAGTGGGGTTCTGTAGCTCTGCAATTTCGTCCAAAAAGGCATTGTCTGTGTAAATTTGTTTTAGCATACCGTCTAAGATGTTAACTGGGAGTTGCTGTTCTAAGGTTAGCTTTAACTGTTCATTATGCTGAATTTGCCAGTCAACTAGCTCTTGTTGCGATATGGTGGCTTGTGCATCACGGTTTAATTGTGAAAAACGCTGTGGTTCTTGGATATCTACAAGGGGCTCATTTTTTATATTACTGTCGTTTTGGTCATTCTGACGGTTTGTAAATGATACATCATCGCTATTGGTTGTTGCTTTTATTGGCAGCCTTTTAGTTACTGAATCTGTAGCGACTGTAAAAATTTTATCTGCAGATGATTCAGTTACCAACTCTAGTTGTGTAGGAATGGGCTGTATTGGTTTTGCTGAATTATTATTAAGCTGGGGATAGAGCTTATAACCGAGTGCCATGGCTACAATAAAAATTACAACATATTTTGCAATACTGTTCATCACATATCCTTAGTTTTGTGCGGTTCCTACTTGTGCCATAAATAATGCAAACCGTTATTTTGATTGTCAAGTAGTATAAATTATTAACCACAACATATCGCCTTAGATACCTCACCATGAGTTTAATTTGCCTCACAGTGGTGACTTTGTGCCCAGCCACTGATTAACCGTGTCAATGATTTCGTCTGCTTTGTTTTTCTTCATTCCGGCATTGTAGCCAACCAGCCAACGCACTTTGTCCATTTCAGGTGCAAATATAAAGGCGCTTTGCCCTATCAGAATATCTTCAGGAATGGGGCCAGTTGCCAGAGCCAGGCTATAACTTGATTTTGCGGTGTTGCTACTTTGCTTCTGTTTTTCGGCATAAGCGAAGCTTACGGGTTTTATCGGGCGTGTTTCGCTGCGCGAACGAAAGAGATAAATGCTGCCAAGGGGTAAAAGTGCTTCTGTGGTTCGGGTGATCGTAGCCGCAGTGCGGTCAAAGTGGATAATAGTCTTACGCATTGCTAGCGCAAAGCCGCCAAAAAATATGAGACCCACAATAATAGCGATTAATTTATCTACTACAGGGGATTCGGTCATTGGTGCCGGTTCGACCCAAAAACAGAATCCGGCCACAATCACCCCAATGACGGGCCCCCACCAGGGAACTACTGTCAGAATAAGATGCTGGGGCGAGTTTTCCTTTATCTTCATAGCGGGCTTCCTATAGCGAGAGGTATTCGTTAAAAAATATACACCAGTTAGCTGATAAAGATATCTACAGCCGATAAATGCTTTATTGCACAAAACTATCCGTGACAGAATAAAGCTAAATATAAGCATGTGATTCAAACTGATTTTTTCATTTACTAACATGGCTGTCCTGCTAAGGGGTATAATCTGGCGGCACCACAGCGCGTCATTGAAAATGAAGGAAAAAATCTAAGCATGAAAAACATCGAAATTTATCAAGAGCCCATTGCTCTGTATCAATTATTAAAACTTGAGGCTCTAGTATCCAGTGGTGGTGAGGCCAAAGCGGCCATTGATGCGGGTAAGGTATTAGTTAATAACGCAGTGGAAACCAGACGGCGTAAGAAAATTGTATCTGGCGATATCATTGAATTTGAAAAGCAACAGTTTGAGATTGTCTTAAAGCCAAAAGGGCAAGATAACTAAATTAAGCGCTCATTTTAAGCATTGCTTTCAACAATATTTAGGATTTCTATCTATTATTCCTAGGGAAGTCTCGAGACGCTGAATAACTGTAAATTTGACATATGAGCTTACAGCCTCAGGGTTTCAGATACTCCAAGGTGTCAACCAACTCAAACTTAGGGCTTCGGCGGATAAATTCTCGTAGCATGGCAGTGTGGGCTGATCCCATTAAGATTAATACTCGATCATTTTTGGTCATTTTTATTCGATTCAAATTCGAATAAATTTTCATATTTCTAAGATAAAATTGAGCAGCTTGTTCAGCTCCTTCAAACCCATCGTCAATGGCAACATAAAGCAACTTATCGGCATTAGTATTCAATGAGTAGTCGAGCATTATTGGCTCATTAGTTAAGCTTAACTTTTCTATTAATGATAGCTCATCAAATCGACTGTCTAATTCACCGATCTCTGGATGATGTTTGAAAGGCTCATTGGTCAGTTCTAGGTAGGTTTGTGGGTCAACTGAATTTTCCAACTCAGGACTGCTTTCGATAAAATCACCCAGACTATAGTTATAACCCATATGGTTATCGATACCATACACTTTGTCTAAACCGCTCAATCTAGCCACATCAAACCCTATCATGCTTAATTCGCCATAAGTAGAGTCCAGCTGGCTGGGATGATCTAAAAAGGCTTGGTAGGCTTGATTGATTTTTTGCTCATATTCGGGTAAGAATTCAAGGCAGATTATTGTTGGTTTAAATCGAGCAATGAGCTTTGAAATTGTCTTTATTTCTGCTTGGTTACTCAGGTCATTTTCATCAAAATCTACCTTGCTGGCATCACTTGTCGTGCCGAAGTGAAAGCTTCCGATATTTAAAACTTTAATTTTACTGGCCGCTACAGACACCGCTTCAACTTCAGGCATTGAAGATGATGTTGTCGGAGTCACACCACAAGCTGCAATAAGGAAGGTCAGAAAAAACACTATATTTTTCATTTTTATTAGAAAGTGCCTAGCAAGTTAATCAATTTGGATTGGCCTACTTGTATACAATTAAGCCGTCATATTGATAAACAGTTGAAAGAGTCAAAGAATAAATAAGATCCGCCTTACAAGCAATAAGCTTATAATTTAAGGTATTGCTTGTAGCCAAGTCACATAAATTTTGTCTTAACAAAGCTTAAAAAGGCACTTACGCGTTTTGGATGATGTATCAATTGCGGGTGCACCATGTAGATTTTTTTATCACTATGCATGTAGTCTTTTAGAACAGCGATTAATTTACCTTCTGTGAGTTCTTTTTCCACTAGATAGTCTGGTACTCTGATCAATCCTAATCCAGCTAATGCTTGGCGTTTTAACATATTATTATCGTTAATTTGTAACCAACCTTCGACAGTGATGACTTGTGAATTAAAATGCCAATTTTCCTGGTCTTGGCCGTGCAAACATTGGTGATGACGAATATCCTCGGGGATTAGTGGGGTACCAAAACGCGCTAAATAATCTGGTGTGGCGACACAACAATGGCGGTAAGTCAGTAAGGGTTTGGCTATCATATTGTCAGGCGGTTTTGCGGTTGCTCTAAAAGCTAAATCATAGTCGCTGCGAGTGAGATCATATCGGGTATAGCTGCAGTCTATGGAAAATGAGATACCCGGATGAAGTTGTTTGAATTCGGCACAAATATCCAATAAAAAACGCTCGGTAAATTGCATTGGGGCAGTGAGCTTTAACAATCCTTCAATGATGGTGCCTTCATGTTCAGCGCTTCGCTCTAGTTCCAACATAGATAGGCGTATTTTTTCCATCCCTGCCATCACGCGTTTTCCTTCGCTGGTTAATCTAACATTGCGAGTAGAACGAATTAACAACGTAAGTCCCATGTCCTTTTCTAGTTGTCTGATTTGGGTGGATAAATGCCCGCGAGATATGCCCAAAATATCCGCTGCCACGGTAAAACTTAGTGCTTGAGCTACTTCGCTAAACAACATCAGTCGCTCTAATTTTTTATGTTCTTTTATCATGAAAAACACTTATTGTTTGGTATAAAAAATAATTAATTCGATTTTGTCATATTTCAAACCATATAAAAATAGCCAATAATGGTGAACATAACCTACTTAATTTATTTTGGAGCTTTCATGCGACCCAAACATTATCCACTCGCCCACTATGTCAAAAACAACAGTCCTTTAGTTTATGGGTGTATGGGTTTAGGTGGCGGATGGAACAATAACGCGATTTCTACAGACGATATTAAACAAGCTCACGAAGTGATTGATGCTGCCCTAGATAGTGGAATATCGATATTCGATCACGCCGATATTTATACCTTTGGCAAAGCGGAACAAGTCTTTGGTGAGGTATTAAAACAGCGCCCAACACTGCGCCAACAGATTACCCTTCAATCAAAATGCGGTATCCGCTTAGAAGACCAACGTGGGCCAAAACGGTACGACTTTTCGAAGCAATGGATTGTGCAATCAGTGGACAATATTTTGCAGCGTTTGGGTATAGAACAATTAGACATACTTATGTTACATCGTCCTGATCCGCTTATGGAACCAGAAGAAGTAGCAAGGGCCTTTGAATCATTAAAAACCAGCGACAAAGTTGCCTATTTTGGGGTGTCGAATATGCAGCATCAGCAAATGGCGTTTTTACAATCGGCTCTGTCTCAACCTTTGGTTTGCAATCAGCTTGAATTGAGTCTGTCGCATTTATCTTGGCTTGAAGAAGCGACAACCGGTGGGTGCTCAGGTCATATTATGCCAAACTTTGCCTCTGGCACTGTCGAATACTGCCGAGAGAACCAAGTGCAATTGCAGTCTTGGGGAAGCTTGAGTCAGGGTGTTTTTTCAGGTCGGGATATCAGCAATGAAGGGACAAACTTTCAGCAAACAGCGCAATTAGTAGCAGTCTTAGCTGCTGAATATCAAGTAAGTAAGGAGGCCATTATACTTTCATGGTTAATGCGCCACCCCGCAAATATCCAACCTGTTATAGGCACCACAAACACAGACCGAATTAAGGCCTGTGCTGAAGCACAACATATCGAATTAACACGGGAACATTGGTATTCCCTTTATGTTGCAGCACGGGGTAACGAGCTTCCTTAATATTTAATTAAACACCTTATGGGCGTAATTATGCAAAATCAAAATACTCAGTTTGAAGGCCAATATAAGCTTGCAAATAAAACAGCCATTGTCACTGGCGGTGGTAAAGGTTTGGGCAAATCGATTACTAAAATGCTCTTAGCGCAGGGCATGAATGTTGCTATTTGTGGGCGTACCGAATCAACAATAATCGCAGCGCTTAAGGAATTTAACTTGCTCTATCCCGGCCAAATTTATGGTGAGTGTTGCGATGTCAGTAATAGCCAACAAGTTGAAAACTTTGCGGCGAATGTTTTGAATAAGTTTAGTGGCGTGCACGTGCTTATCAATAACAGTGGTTTTGGCAAAGAAAGCCTAATTTGGCAAACCACTGAGTCAGATTGGGATGAAGTGATGAATACCAACGTCAAAGGGGCTTACCTTATGTGCAAGGCATTAGTGCCAGCTATGATCGAAAATAAAGAGGGTTATATTCTCAATATTGCCTCTCAAGCTGCCTTAAACGGCTACGCTAATGCGGGTGTTTATTGTGCCTCAAAATTTGCGATGCTTGGATTAGGCAAGGCCTTACAAGAAGAAGTACGTGAATATGGCATACATGTGCATTCGTTAAATCCAGCTTTAATCCAGTCGCAAATAAGCCAAGGCGAAGCCATCGACAAGGGCTTGGTTCAAAACGAAGATATAGCTCGCATGGCCGTGTATTTACTGCAACAGCCACGACGATTGAAAATCGATAATATCGGCATGTGGGGATTTTAAGGTATCTCGTGATAAAATGTTCAGACATAGGGCGTCAGGGCACTTGCACCTCTCTATCGACGGTGGGTTGTAAAGCTAATCGGGTCCGAAATAGTCAGCAATAAATAAGGTTTTTAAGGATTAAATGAAATGGATAC
>Ga0163215_101362_pt1 | contig 15468 bp, 17 predicted proteins | sample SynspAceP_FD_185934 | JGI IMG/M metagenome (GOLD analysis project Ga0163215, IMG submission 185934) | Saline lake microbial communities from Ace Lake in Antarctica - Synechococcus sp. Ace-P (Hybrid Assembly) | ecosystem: Environmental > Aquatic > Non-marine Saline and Alkaline > Saline | place... | reverse complement strand
GCGTTGCCCTTTCCGGTGGCGTGACGCTTGATAGTGCCAACCGGCACGCCCTCGTAGGGGATGCCCCTGAGTTCTGCCCAGCTAGTCAGTGAGGCCATAAGGCCTCCATAAACATGGGCTGCGTCGACGCCCTTGTGATTTCTGACTTCCTCGAACCAGATCGTGGCGATTGGCCCGGTCAGCCGGTCCAGCTCGGTCAGCCAGTTGGTGAACCGCAGATAGCGCATGCCGCCACCGTCATAACGGCCGGGCTTGAAGCTGACGGTGCCGCTGGTGATCAGGCTGTCAAAGCCACGGATGGCCCAGCCGGTGGTGGTGCCAAGATCGAGCGCAAGAATGGTGCGCGGGTGTTGTGTAGGTTGGGTCATTCAGACCTCCTCTTCGCGTCTGCGAGCGTGGCGAGAGGGCTGGCCGGTGAAGGCTGCGGTCTCGCCAGGCCCCGAAGGGTGGTCTGGTCACGTCAGATGCGGAACGGCTGGGCCGCCCGGGACTTCTTTCAATTCCTTCAACTGACCAATTTGAAAGAAGTCGGTCGTTAAGGTGTTGAACAGTATGTATAATATACCTTCTTTCAATATTACTTATATTTCAATAGGTACCTTCTCCTTACTTCTCTTCGCGCGCGAGAAATCACACATATACAGGTATCCTCTTGAAAGATTGAAAGAAGTGAAGGAAGTCAAAAATCCGTTCCTGAACAGCGGCTTAGACCCCAACTTCTTTCAATTGAAAAAAGCCCCGTTTTGAAAGAAGTCCACAGATCATGTCAGGATCCGGTAAACCATGGCCCTGCGACCACCGGTGTCACGCATGCCAGTGGTGATATCCCCGCTTTCGATTAGCGTTTCCAGAATCTCATTTCGATCGCGGGATTTCAACCACTGTGACGCCCGTGTGATCTCGGATTTGGTAATCCCCTTGAACCCAGCTGCGCGGATAATCTCTTTGAGCCGCTTCAAATGGGCCTCGGTTTCAGTGTCGGCAACATGTCGCTCCACCGCTGCCATGGTCCGCTGCGCGTAGTAGCGCACGAATTCGATGGCCCATTCTGTGGCGGTCAGATCAATTTCGGGTTTTACAGGATCCCGCCCCACCGCCACGATCAATGCCAGCTTCAGGGCGTTTTCACCAATCCGCGCCAGGATCGCCGTACATGCCGTACCAGCGGCCGCCCGCAACTCCCCCGTCAACTCGACACTCAGCGCCTTGAACCTTGCCCGAGCCTCCTCGGTCATTGGCACGATGGCAGGGTTTACAGCAGTGTTCTGGCCAGAGGTTTTACCTGTCAGGTTGCCCTTGTGACCACCGCCCCCTGCTGCGACGCGCTTCAGGCCTCTGATCAACGCTGGCGGGGCCTGCCTGATGCCGACCGCGATATTCTCATCTGGGTAATCGTCATCGCTTGGCAGGATCAGGAAACGCGCAAGCGAGCCATCGACGACGTTTGCGCCCTGCAATGCGCCCCAGAAGTGCAATGGCGTCGTGGTGCCATAGACGCAAAGGCAGGGCTGATTGATATCACGCCGCTCGTTCGTGCCATCCCGGTTGGCGTATTCCGCACCGAGAAAGATGCCACCTGCCGACGTATAAAGCTCGGTCATGTTGTCGAGGATCTCAGTGATGTGCCGCGGACTGCGTTTGCGGTCAGCCGCTGCTGCGAGGAACATGCCGAATTCGTCGATCTGAAACAGGATCGCAGGCTGGCGGTGCAGCGCGGTGAGCAGACCCGCACCGGAGGCGATCTTGTTGCCGCCGAGGTGATGGGCCAAGCCTGCCTCGAAGAACGTCTCGTTGATGATTTCGCGGGCGTGGTTCTTGCCCGATCCGCTGTCTGCGATGCCCACGACATAGAGGTTTGAGCGCAGATTGCTTGTCGTGCGGTATTGCCGCCCCATCAGCGCGCCGATGGCACACAAGCTGGCGCCAAGCGACAAAAGTGGCTGCGGACGCCGGGCCGTCGATAACATGTAGTCGGTCAGATCCCCCACCAATCCATCGGGCATGATTAGCGTGAATGGCGAGGTGACCGTTGGTTCCTCATCACCCTCGGAATGTCCTCCCAGCCTCGACAACAGCCCCGCCGCCGGATGGGTCACCTCTGGATCAACGCTGCCATCCAGCCGCAGATCCCCCCCAGGCTGCCAGCCGTGCTCCATCGCGAGGTGGTAGATCGTGCCTGCGCCGATCCGGTCGGGCTTGAAGCTGGCCCAGGCCTTCGCGGTCGTTGCAGATACGTCCTTTGCTGCTTGTGCCGACCAGTCAGCGAAGAGATCACCGCCAGCCTCGCCAAGCGCACCTTTTAGCGCCATGCCGATGCGCATCCAGCTGTCATAATCCAGCTCGGCATTGGGCAGCCATGCGAGCGCTGCCTCGATCGCGGGCAAGGTGCCAATCTGGCTGTGGCTGCGCAGATGCTCGGCAGTAGACGACACGACCCTCAGCCCGCGCTGCCGCAGGGCCTCGGGCAGCAGCGCATAGGCCTCCTCCAGAAACCCCGCCGCAGCCTCCACGGTGATTTCCGGCAGATCAGCGATATCAAGGTCGGCCAAGCCCTCATCCGGCCAGGCATAGGGCGCGCCGGTGTCCGGATGGGTGGCATAGGCCACAAACTGCTGGCCGAGGCAGAGCACTTCCAGCGGATGGTGCTTGATGCCCCGGAAGGGTTCAGCCGTGCGGTAAATCAGCATGCGTTTTGGGGCTTTACCGATCCGCAGCGCGGGGGTGTCACCCAGTTTGTCCCGCGCCAGCTGCTCAATCCGTAGGGCAAGCTCGGCATCCTCCACGATGTCAATATCGACGGCAGCAACAGCACCGCCCACGATCCCGATGCCGCAATCGGGCCATGCAGACCAGGTTGCGATTTCGACCTCGGTTGTCGGACGTTCTGCATGCCGGTTCCATTCCGGATAATCCGCCCATGCCCCGCGCTTGAACTGGCCGGGCTTTTTGGTGCCCGGGCCGATTGGCAGAATGGCATAACCATTGGTGACCAGCCGCGCGCCAAATCGCGCCATGTTGGATGTAACAGCCATCAGAAGGGCACCTCGGGGGTCATGGCGTCGAGCCGCGTGCGGTCTTTGCCCGCAAGCTCGCGCAGGTGGTCGCAATAGCCGGTGACGACCGCATCGAGAAAGCAGTCCCATTCGGTCTCGGTCAGCGTGGCGAGATCGGTCTTGCCGATACTTTCAAGGTATTCGCCGCCCTGTTGGCCGCCGACAGTCATCGCCTCACTCTCGTTTGGGGTAGGATCGATCATGCCCTTCCTCCCGTGACAGATGTCCTGGCAGGTGCGGGAGCAGAGGTGCTTGCGGCTTGCGTCGCGCCGCGGGTCGGTTCGGCGATAGTCCGCGTCGAACCAACCAAAGCCGCGAGGTTGCCGGTGGCAGACGGCGCAGAGGCCGGTGTGGGTTTGTCGCATGGGGAGAACCTGTAACCGGTGATTTCAAAATAGCGGCCCGAGGGACGGACCGAGATCGCGCTGGGGCGTACGAGTTCACCCGCCTGAAGGATGGCCTCATCGACGCTGAGCGGCACGGGCAGACCCGGCGCGCGCTTGCGCCACCAGTCCGCAGCCTTTTGGCGCGCATAGCCCTGATGCTCGATACAGACCCATTCGCTGTAGGACGTGAGCCCAGAGCTATAGGTGACCTTCAGCGAGGGCTGCCCACCCAGCTTGTCGTGCCGACTGTAGTAGACGCCATGGACCGGCAGCCATTGTGGCGCTTTTGGCGACAAAACTGGCAGGGCAGCGGCGGTCGGGGCGATCTTCACCTCACGGGCCGGAAATTCGTACCCGCAATCCGGGCATTCAGTGGCAGAGAGCGCGACGATGCTCTCGCACATGGGGCAGACCTTTGTGGGTGCCTCGCCCCCGCCACCCTCGCCAGGGCGTTTGGGCCGGACCAGATCAATCGGCCCATGGCGGCGAACATTACCCGCGAAATCCAGAACAAGGCAGTTTTCCTTGCCCGGCGCCAGCCTTGTGCCGCGGCCCACCATCTGAACATACAGTCCGGCGGATTTGGTGGGGCGCAGGAGTGCAATCAGATCGACGCCCGGCGCGTTGAAGCCGGTGGTCAGCACGCCCATGGACGCCAGCGCACGAATGTTGCCGCGCTTAAAGGCGGCGATAATGGCATCGCGCTCGTCCTTTGGTGTATCCCCGAAAATCGTGCGGCAAGTGATGCCACGGCGCTGGAATTCCTCCGCAACATGGCGCGCGTGATCCACGCCCGAGCAGAAGGCCAGCCAAGATTTGCGATCCTTGCCGTAGTCGATGATCTCGGTGACCGCCGCGCGGGTGATGGCGTCCTGATCGACTGCGGCCGCGAGATCGCGGGCAATAAAGTCACCCGCCCGGGTGCCGACTTTTGAGACATCAAGCTGGGTGGCGGGCTGTTTTGAGACCAGAGGGCTGAGATAGCCCTGATCGATCAGCTCGCGCACCGGAGCTTCAAAAGCAATATCGGTGAAGAGCGCCGATTTGCCTTCATGAAGCATGCCGCTATCCGTCCGGAACGGCGTGGCGGTGAGACCGATCACCTTCAGCGCCGGGTTGATCGCACTCAGTGCATCAAGGAAACGCCGATACATCGTGCTGGAATTGCCGGGGATGAGATGGGCCTCATCGATTAGGACCAGATCGGTGTGGCCGATTTCGTGCGCGCGGCGATGGATCGACTGGATGCCGGCAAACAAGATGCGCGCTTGCGCCTCGCGCTTGCCAAGCCCCGCCGAATAGATGCCTGCGGGTGCCTCGGGCCAGAGCCCGATCATTTCAGCATGGTTCTGCGCGATCAACTCGCGCACATGGGTCACGATCAGAATGCGCTGATCCGGCCAGGCTTTCAGCACGCCCTCGATGAAGGCGGCAGCCACCAAAGATTTTCCGGCCGCTGTTGGTAGAACTACCAAAGGATTGCCTTTGTTGTTCTGAAAATAGGCGTAGATCGAAGCGATCGCGGCCTGTTGATATGGGCGCAGGGTCAGCATGGTGTGGCCTCCGTGGTACGGGCGTCATTTGACCAGGCGGAGCCATCGGCCATGCGGTAGTTGACGATGTCGTCGCCCGCATCGATGACCTCACCCGGCACGAGATCGGGGATGAAGAGATGTTTGCCGCAGGCGGCGCGCTGTTCTGCAGGCGCCAGCATTCGATCATGGCGAGCGCAGTGCCATCCGCCTTCGACCGGCGTGGCGTGTAGGCAGGATCGGCAGGTCACGGCGGCTGCAACTCCCTCGTGGCAAGCAGCATGGTGATCGCAGAACCGGCATTCAAACCAGGCCGGGTCCTCACTGATCCGCGGGGGCGGATGCTGGGCAAAGATGACCCGACCGGCCTTTTCGAGCAGACGTTCGGCCATGGCGCTGTCGGCCTCGATCCGCTCGATATGCAGCGCGTCCGTGTTCTTGCAGACAGCCATGTAGAGCGCGCGGGTGATACCGGTCAGGTGCATATAGATCTGCATCTGCGCGGCGTGCTGGGGTTTTGCCAGCACCACGCCCTTGGCAGTCAGGTCGGCAAAGCTCTTGACCCCATGGGTCTTGAACTCCAACACATGCCAGGTTTTTGGGGCCTCAAGGATGCCTATTGCTACGCCATCCAGCGATCCGCCGAAATGACCGCCATGGGCCTCGACGCGGATTTGCCGCCCTGTCTCTGGATCGACCTCCAGTACGGTCGCCCCTGTGGCGCGCAGGTTGCGGACCATCCGGTCCTCTTCCTGTTGCCCTGTCTCGAACAAGCGCAGCAGACGGCCGGAAAAGCGTGACGGTGTCACCCACCGGAAATCATACCAGAGTGCACGGGCGCAGGATTTACCGATGATCGACGCGCCAAGATGATCGCGGAAGCCATCGCCCTGGCGGGCCTCATAATCAGCATAAATCGCCGTCAGCGTCGGCGTGGGTGGTGCGGGAAGATCAGCCATCACAAGCCCTCCCGTTCACTGCGGGCTTGGGCCTCGGAAAGAATGACGTTCCAGGTCTCGGGGTCATGGCGCTCACGCAGAACGCCGATCAGGGCGTCTTTCAGCTTTTCACGGCGACGGCGGCCGGTGCCTTTTGCGAGCAACTCGGACCGTTCGCGGCACAGGTGGCGCAGCGCAGTGCGGGCCCGGTGGAACCAGTCGGGATCGATGGGCTTTTGACCACGCTGGCGTGCCAGATCGGCGGTTGCAATCTGCGTGCGGATTTTGGCGATATCATCGTCGAGGTCGATCAGCCGGCGCTGGTCATCAGGCAAGCCGGGGCTGATCACAGCCACAGGGGCTGTGTTTTGCAGGTCAGTCATGGAAATATCCTCAGATGGGGTTGGGCGCTGCTCCGTCAGTCAAGGAGCGGAGCAGCGCGATTGATCAGCCCTTCTTGTTCCAGGGCGCAGAGGCCATCTTGGGCGGGGCGGAAGCGGCCTGCGTTGAGGGCGGTGCTGCAGGGGCTGCGGCAGGTTTTGCGGCAGCGGCTGGAGCGCCCCCACCTTCGGGCGGCAGATAGGCGATGGCGTTACTCTCGCCGTAGCCGTTCTTCGGCGGCTTGATCTTCACCTGGATCGTCATCGGGATGAGGTGCAGTTCCTCGCTGTCACTGACATGCATCCTGCCTGTCGCATGGCAGATGGCCGAAAGCGTGCGCTGTGCGATCTCGACCGTGGTCGGGTTCGGGTTCACCAGGTTCAGCTGATCGAAGATCTTCCGGCCCTTATGCTGGCCGTCCAGAATATCCAGCATCAGCCAGAGGAACTGGCCCATGCCGTTACGGGTCACGCGCATCTCGCTCTCGACGATCTGGGCGCGGTATTTTCCAGTGGGCAACAGCTCGTAGGGGGTGGTGGGCTCAACGCTGGTGGCGTCAAATGACGTATCAAAACGTGCCATGGTCGTGTCCTTTCAGGTGTATCATTGAGATTGGGGCATGGCCGCCATGAACGCAGCCCAGCTGAGCTCGAGCGTGTCCGGCAGGCCGTACCGGTTCTTGGCGAGGAAGGCGGGGCGTTCTTCGGTGTGCATCACACGCGCACCGGACCCGAGCGCCCGGGTCACCTTTTTGTTGAACCCGACATCGGATTTGGCGACCGAAATCCGGTAATTCGCAAAAAGCACCACATCGGAATGCTCTTGGAGCAGCGCCGATGCGCGGGCCTGCAACTTGACGATATATCGGTCGTAAGGTTCGTGCTCGGGGCTGTCGAACCGCTTGATATCGGTGTGGGCAATCTGGATGACCACCATGCCCTTGCGATCACGAAGCGCGTTCAGCTTATCGAGATATTCGCGCCAGACGGTCAGTGCTTCAGCATAGCCTTTGCCAAAGCCCGGTGTTTCGATCGACTGCCAGCCGTTGCGTTTGCACGCCTCTGTCCAGATCAGCGGCTCTAGCCAGTCGATGCTATCCACGACGACCGTGCCATAGTCGTGCTCCTCAACCAGCAAGGCGTCGAGCGCTTCCGCCACCTCGACATAGCTGGTCGCGAGGGGGAAATGTGGAACCTGCAGCTTGCCGAGCCCATCCTCGGTCATGATGAACACAGGCCGGTCAGCCTCCGCCGCGAAGGTGGATTTGCCGACACCAGCCACGCCGTGCATCAGGATGCGTGGGGGCGTCAGTGCAGTGTTGGTGCGCAGGGATGCAAGAGAAATAGCCATCAGTGGACTCCTTCTGATTGGGGCATGGAGGGATGAGAAATCATTGGCGCAGCCTCAGCCGCTTCCGCTGTGACGGCCATAAACAGCGCATCCAGACGGTTGGCTTCACCAAGGCATTCGATGCCTTTGCGCCGCATGAACCGGCGTGCGTCATCCAGCAATTCGGGCTCAGCAATCAGAGCGGGTATGCCGACATACTCCTGCGCGCTTTCAACGAAGTACGATTTTGATCGCAACTTTTTCACCAGTGGCGCGAAGGCCTCGCAGACCTCTGCGAAATCTGACTGGCCCAATCCGTCATCGCGGTTGCGCAGGATGCGCTTGACCTCGGAAATGATCCCGGTGCGCAGCATGCGCAGCGCGCCCTCTTCGCGGGCCTGCGAACAGGTTAGCGGGAAAGCCGCTTCCATCATGTCATCGGCGATCTTGGGGGCGTTGTTGCCCAGACGGGATGCGTAATCCCAGACGCGTTCGGCAAAAGCCGCTGATTGGCTATCAAGCATCAAACCACTCCTTGATTGTTGTGAAAGCTGCCGACCCTTGCGCGATGGCTTTGGCATCGAGGTCGTGAAACGGGATATTCTGCGCCTCCCGCATGCCCTTGCGGGCAAGGGTCAGGTTGTCGTCGGAGGCCCATTCAGCAAAGGCCCGAAACGTACCAGTCACATGCTGCCAGGCCGCCTGTTCAGGTGTGGGCGGGACATAGAGAGGATTGCGCCGGCTCGGACTGCGCTGCGGGCGCAAGCCACGCATGGCCGCATCCGTCACCATTCTGCGCAGGGCTGTGCGGGTTGGTTCCTCGCCATGCTCCAAGCGTTCGTCGAGCGTGCGGCGGATGATGCCGGGATCTGCCATTTCCGCGTCGCGGATCAGCCGCGCATCGTGGATCTGGTCACGGCGCAGTCCAAGATCGGAGGCAGTCGCAGGTTTGGCGTTGAGATCTGCAACGCCAAAGTCCTTGGTCCGGTTTCCAGTGGCCACCTCACCTCGCGCTTGCGCTGCATCATATTCATCAGCAAGGCGGCGCATAAACGCCGCCCCAAATCTCGATCATGGCGTGATCACTAACAGCGATCAAAGAGCACCAAAAAGATCGATCACACCAAGGTTGCCTTCAAAAAATCTGCTGTCTGATCATTTATCCTCCCTCAGTCGGTTCCAGAGTGGGGAAAGTTTCGTCTGGATCCTGCTGTTGCTCGGGCAACTCTCGCCATCGGACTGATCCATGAACCAATCGGCCATTTCATTGACGAAATCCGTAAGTTTCGCAGGAACACCTTTCTCGTGAACCCGCACCGCAACTGCACACCAAAAATCATCCCATGCAAATCGTGGCTCGGGCCCCTGTCCTTTGTGCGATTTAACGAAGATTTCCCGTTTAACATCATATCGATCAACTTCTGCGGCGAGGATCAGCAAATCTTCCATACAAACAATAACCCCTTCGGCGGGCTCGGTGATTAACAACCAGTCTTTTCTGCCCTGTGTGCGGATCCTGCGTAGCAGCATTTTTCTTGGGCCTCTTCCAGACCGGCGGAACATCGGGAGTATGTCGGCGACTGAGATGACCACAAGTCCCGCAGCACGCTCCCCCCCACACTCGACCGGGGAAATCCCTGTCAAAATCTCCAGCTTTTCCTGATAAGCCCAGCCTGCAAGATCCGCAGGCGTATATCCCAAACGCGCAGCGGCTTCGCTCACCGAAAAAAATACCCTTGGCAGTCCACCCATTTTGTTAACTCCATTTCATCTATCAAAGTGATGCCTGCCGCTGCCCAAAGAGCCCGGAAAGTTCATCAAATCAAAGTTGGAATTATTCGGCGAGTTTACCCATCAAGACCTTTCGCTGACACAAGAGGCGGGAAGTCTATGACTCAGCGTCGATCCGCGATCATCGCTATCTGTCACATCCGTCGGCGGACAAAAGCACAATCCGCGCCCACCAGACGTGCTTCTGCGGCGAAGACAGAGCTGAAATGATCGCCGCAAGACGAAGGCGGTCACTTGGTGATACGATAAACCCAATTCTTGTGCGCATCTCCTCCAATCGCACATCTGGAAACACAACGGAATCGAAATTCGGACTCCTTCGTTCAGGTCAATCCACTAGCTCTGCGCCAATGTCAGCCACACTGGCGCTGACGGTGGATCCCCCAGCTCGACGGCCAGCGCGCTAGTGCATGCTGTGCGTTCGGTTGTAGGTGCATAGCATAGAGCAGGGCAAGGGGGGTGCCAGTGGTCATGCTCATAAATTGCGTCTTGGCGGTGACGATCTGCGCGCCGTCGGTGACAACAAAGGATGACAATTTCGCTCCGATAACGCGAGCCGCTTGAATCGCCCCCAGAGAGGTAAAAAAATCACCACCAAACCCAGGAAAGTCTGTCGAGGTCTGCACCGGTTGCAACGCCTGCCCTTGCACCAGCGCCTCAAACAACAGCGCGCACAGTTCACACAGAACGTTCAACTGTGGCAGGTGCCGAGCCCTTGCCGCACTGTCCAGAATGATCGCTGTACTGATGTGACGCCCCTTAGCCGCCCAAAATCTCCAACGCCTCATCTAGTCGCGCTTTATCGCCTGCGGCCAGAACATAGCCATCCATTTCAAAGCTCAGCGGTTGACCTTGCCAATCGCAAAAATGTCCGCCTCCGCCAAGGATCACAGCGGCGGGCGCGTAGACATCGAACGAGTCTAACCCACCATCCACAGCCATATCCGTGCGTCCTGACGCCATGCAACCATAGGCATAGCACGAGCCGCCATATTGCACATATTGCGCGCGCTTGCGGATCTGATCAAAGCGCGAACGATGCGCCGCATCCATGAAATCCCCGTTTGAGCATGTGACCAACGCGCGCTCCAGCGATGGGCAGGACCGCACCCGCACGGGCACACCATTATGCAGCGCAAACTGATGCGCCACCCCGGTCCAACGCTCAGCCGTGGCGGGCTGATCAATGACGCCCATATAGGGCGCACCGTTCCATGAAAGCGCGATCAACGTGCCGTAAACCGGAATGCCTGCGATGAAGGGCGCTGTGCCATCTATGGGGTCAAGCACCCAGACGAATTCGGCGTCGAGGTTCATGTTGGGAAATTCCTCGCCCAGGATACCGTGATTTGGGTAGGCGTCGATGATGCGCTCGCGCAGGGCGGTTTCGACCGCCTTGTCGGTGGCGGTAACGAAGGACGCATCAGCCTTGATCTCGATATCGGGGGCGTGGCGCGCGGCCTCCAACAACATGGCGCGGCTGTGGTCGGCCAAGGTTTCGGCGAAGGCCAGGAATTCGGTGTGGTCGGGTTGGGACATGATCGGTCTTTCAGTGTGACAGGATTTGACTGAGGAACAGTTTCGTGCGCTCGTTTTCGGGTGCGCTGAAGAACGTGTCGGGCGTGCCCTGCTCAACGATCTCGCCCGCGTCCATGAAAATCACGCGATCCGCGACCGAGCGGGCAAAGCCCATTTCATGCGTGACGCAGATCATGGTCATGCCATCCTTGGCCAGACCAATCATGACATCGAGCACCTCGTTGATCATTTCGGGATCCAGCGCCGAGGTGGGTTCGTCAAACAGCATCACCTCGGGCTTCATGCACAGCGCGCGGGCTATGGCGACCCGCTGTTGCTGGCCGCCGGACAGTTGGATGGGGTATTTATCGGCCTGCTCAGGGATCTTGACCCGGTTCAGATAATGCATCGCCACCTCGCGCGCCTCGGCCTTGGGGGTTTTGCGCACCAGTTTCTGGGCCAGCATCAGGTTTTTCAGGATGGTCATGTGTGGGAACAGATTGAAACTTTGAAACACCATGCCGACCTCGCGGCGCACGGCGTTCAGATCGCGCAGTTTATCTGTCAACTCGATATCGCCGATGAAAATTTGGCCCTCGTCGTGTTTTTCCAGCCGGTTGATACAGCGGATCATCGTCGATTTGCCCGAACCGGATGGCCCACAGACTACGATTCGCTCACCCTTGGTGACTTCGAGGTTGATATCGTTCAGCGCCTTGAACGTGCCAAAATGTTTGCCGACATGCCGCATGCGTATCAGGGGGTGCGTGGCGCTCATGTCTTGCCCGTCCTTAACGTATAGCGGCCCAGCCAGCGTTCTACCCGGGCCATGAGTTTCTGAATGAAAAACGTGATGATCATGTAGATGATCGCCAACGAGATGAAGATTTCATAGGGCGCATAGGTCTGCGCCACGATGGTGCGCGCAATTCCCGTCATGTCGGCCAGCGTGATTGTGCTGGCCAGAGCTGTGGATTTCAGCAGGCTGATCACGTCGTTGCCATAGGCGGGCAGCGCAAGCCGCGCGGCAATCGGCGTGGTGAGGTAGGTGAACCGCTGACGGCGATTGAGGCCCAGCGCCTCGCCCGCCTCCAGAATACCGCGATCCACGCCAAGGACGCCACCGCGCAGGATTTCCGACACATAGGCGCCGGTATTCAGCGTCAGCGCCACGATGGCGCAGCCGAATGGGTCGCGAAAGATTGGCCACAGGATGCCTTCCCGGATGAACTCCAACTGCGGAAAGCCGTAATAGACGATAAAGATCTGCACCAGAATGGGCGTGCCGCGAAACACATAGATATAGACCTGCGCGGGCCATGACAGATACCATTTGCCACTGACGCGCATCAGCATCAGCACCACGGCCAGGGCCAGACCCAGAACACCGGACAGGATCAGTAATTGGAATGTCAGGCCTATGCCCATCAGTATCTTGGGCAGGGCGGCAAAGATCAGAGTGACATCAAAACTCATGTTGTCACCCTCATATGCCGGTTTCCATAATGCTCCAGAGCCATAACGGTGAGCGTGATCACACTGGAAAAGCCCAGATAAATCACCCCCACCATAATATACATGATGAACGGCTGGCCTGTGGTGCCGATGGCCTGTTTGGCGACAAACAAGGTCTCGTTCAGGCCGATGATGGAAATCAGTGCGGTGTTCTTGATCAGTGACAGCATATGATTGCCAAACGCCGGCAGGGCCAGACGCCACATTTCGGGAACGCGGACATAAATGAACGCCTGAAAGCCGGACATGCCCAGCGCCTGCGCCGCCTCGATGCTGCCGGGCTTTACGCCTAGAAAGGCACCCCGAAACGTCTCGGTGGCATAGCCGCCGACGATCAATGCGATGGCGATGGTCCCAGCCCAGAAGGGCGGTACGTCCAGGAATTTAATGTCGGGTTTGAACAGTTGCGCGATTGCCGTCAGCGTGATCGCAGAGCCGAAATAGAGCAGCAGAATGACCAGAATTTCAGGTGTGCCGCGAAACACGATCGTATAGCCGTTGGCGATCTTGTGGGCGATGCGGCTGCCGGACAGTTTGGCGGCGGCCCCGATCAGCCCAAAGAGGACCATCAGGACGAGAGAGGCCAGAAACACCTGCGCCACCACGACAGAGCCCCAGAAGAAATCATCCCACCAGCCTGACAATACATCCACTGCAAGCCCCTTCGCGCAGTTTCAAATCGGGAAAAAAGGGGCGGCGCAAACCTGCGCGCCGCCCCCCGAGCGAGAGATCAGCCGTCAGCCGTCGCCCCATTCCTGATTGTGAATCGGGAAGGGGAAGTATTTCAGCGCGTATTCCGTCAGCTTGCCGTCGTTGATCAGTTGCTTGATCGCGCCGTCCAGCCGGGCCTTCAGCTCGGGTTGGCCCTTTTGCAGGCCGATGCCGACGCCGATCCCAAAAAATTTGACTTCGGAAATGGCAGGGCTGATGAATTCGTATCCGCTGCCCTCTTCGGTCGCCAGAAAGCGCAGATGCGCCTTCATCGGGTTTGTCATGATCGCGTCAACCCGACCATTGCGCAGGTCCAGATACAGCGGCTCGGAGCCGTCATAAAGCACGACATCGACATCGGGCAGCTTGGCCTCGAACCATGCCGCATAAGTCGATGCGCGCTCCAGCCCGATCCGCAGGCCCTTGAAGTTTTCAGCGATCGGCAGGCCCGCGTCGTCGAACAGGTTCTGGTTTTCGCCCGTTGCACCAATCAGACGACCCACGGAATCACGATAGGGACTGGAAAAGTCCATCTTTTCCAAACGTTCGTCGGTGATCGACATGGACGCGACAATCAGGTCGAACTTGTTGGCCAGCAGCGCGGGAATCATCCCGTCCCACTGTTGGCAGACAAATTCCAAGTCGGCACCAATGATCTCGGCGACGCCCTTGGCAACGTCGACGTCATAGCCCGCCAACTCGCCCGCTTCGGTGCGAAAGTTGAACGGCGCATAGGTGCATTCCATGCCGACGCGCAGCGTTTCGGCGGCGGCCGGCAGGGCGGTGCCCATCGTGAGCGCCGCGGCAGCCGCGGCGAATAGTCCGTGCAGTCGTTTCATAGTCTTCGGTCTCCTTGTTTATGATATGTCACAGCCAACTTATTTGGCTTTTGTTACAGCTTTGTTAATCTCGTTTATGGTATGCTCGATCTCAGCTTGGGTGTTGTAATGCGCGATTCCGATCCGCACGACGCCCTCGTGCAGCGGCAGGCCCAGCGCGCGCGCAGGCTCATACGCGTAGTTGTGCCCGTGCCAGACATGGATGCCCGCGTTCCCCAGCGCCTCGGCGATGGGTTGGGGCGCGACCGAGGCATGGCGAATCGACACGGTCGGCACCCGCTCGCCGATGCGATTGGGGTTCGTAATGCCATAAACCGTGATGCCGGGTATGTCCTGAAGCCCCGCGATCAACGTGTTGGTCAGCGGTTCTTCATACTGGCGCGATGCTGCGTAGGCGGCTTTGATCCGCGCGCGGCGCCCATCGTGCCCTGCCCCCTTGCCGCCCGTTACCTCACCCGCAATTTCGCCTAATTTTTCCCAATACCTCACCGTGGCCGACAGCCCGGCCAGCAATTCATATTGCGGCGTGCCCATTTCATGGCGGTCCGGGCTAGCGTCAGACACGCAGCGACCCTTGTAGGGATAGATCGTGCTGAGCAGATCGTGCCGGCCCCAGACGATGCCCATATGCGGGCCGAAAAACTTGTACGACGAACAGGCAAGAAAATCGCAACCTAGGTCCTGCACATCGACCAGATGATGCGGCGTCAGTTGTACCGCATCCACAAACACCAGCGCGCCCGCATCCTTGGCGATCTTGGTCAATGCCTTGATATCGTTTATCGAACCGGTCATATTACTGGCATAGTTTAGCGCGACCAGCCTTGTGCGGTCACTCAATTGTGCAGCCATATCCTCTGGCTCGACTTGCCATGTTTCGCGGTTGAAGTCGACCCAACGGATCTCCAGCCCCTTGTCCTTGGCAATCTCCAGCCACGGGCCGACGTTGCCTTCATGCTCCATCCGCGTGATCACGATCTGATCGCCGGGCTGAAAATCGTGGCAGATACAGCGCGACAGATGAAATCCTAGGCTGGTCATGGACTGCCCAATGACTAGTTCGGATGCTGATGCCGCGCCTAGTAACAGCGCCATATCGTTATGAGCTTCCTGCCAGATGCGGTCGCTCTGGCGGCTGGTTTCAAACGCACCACCCCCGTTGGAATTATGGCGCGTAAAATATTCACTGACCGCAGCGATCACCATGCCCGACACCTGCGTGCCCGCCGGGTTGTCTAGATAGGTCCTGACACGACCGTCATCCGTCTGCGCCAGAGACGGAAACAGCGCCCGCACGTCATTGATTGGAAAGCTCATGGTCAATAAACCCCTTGGCGCCCATCTTGCTCCCAAGTTCGACAGTTAAACGCGTAAGTGATTGATATTATTATGGCGTAATAGCCAAAAATGTAACTACGGGGCCCTATCGGGCGGGTTTTGGCAGGCTCAGGGCATCAAAAAGCTCGAGTTGCGCC
>Ga0163215_101360_pt1 | contig 15504 bp, 16 predicted proteins | sample SynspAceP_FD_185934 | JGI IMG/M metagenome (GOLD analysis project Ga0163215, IMG submission 185934) | Saline lake microbial communities from Ace Lake in Antarctica - Synechococcus sp. Ace-P (Hybrid Assembly) | ecosystem: Environmental > Aquatic > Non-marine Saline and Alkaline > Saline | place... | reverse complement strand
ACGGTGTCCTTGAGACTGTCCAGATTGTCGCCCCGCACGCCGCGCAGCACAGCGATGCGCACGTCATGCCCTTTCTTGACCAGCAATCCCTCGTCAATCCCGAAGATCTGCTCGTCCCCGTCTGCGTCGCGCAACAACAGGACCGACGGAACAAGAGCGGTGACAAAGTCGATGTGGTTGGGCAGCAGGCCAAAAGAGCCGTTCTGGGCGACGGCGGTCAGAGCAACAGCCTTCCCCTCGAACAACAGCCGGTCGGGCAGTTGCACGCTCACGTTCATATCAGAGGCCATGCTCATTTGGCGCGCTCCAGATCTTCCAGACCGCCGATCATGTAATAGGCGCTCTCGTCCAGATCGAATTCGGTCTGGTTCAGGATCGTCTCACACCCGTCGAGCGTGTCGGCCACAGGGACCAGTCTGCCCTCCACCCTACTGAAAGACCCGGTGGTGAAAAACGGCTGCGTCAGAAACCGTTCCAGCCTGCGGGCGCGGGCTACAGTGGCGCGGTCGGCAGTCGACAGCTCCTCCAGTCCCAGCATCGCGATAATGTCGCGCAACTCCTCGTATTCGGCCAGCGTCCGGCGCACCGCGCGCGCGATGTCATAGTGCCGCTGCCCCACGACCGAAGGCGTCAGCATGACCGAGGCAGAGGCCAGAGGATCAACCGCCGGATACAAACCCTCGCTCGCGCGTTTGCGCGACAGGACCACCGAGGCGGAAAGGTGCGAGAAAATATGCGCCGCTGCCGGATCGGTAAAATCATCCGCAGGCACATAGACCGCCTGGATGGAGGTGATTGCGCCCCGTTTCGTAGAGGTGATCCGCTCTTCCAGCTCGGCCAGTTCAGTGGCCAATGTCGGCTGATAGCCCACGCGGCTGGGCATCCGCCCCATCAGACCCGACACCTCGGACCCCGCCTGCACAAAGCGGAAGATATTGTCGATCAGCAGCAGCACATCCTGCCCTTTGTCGTCGCGGAAGTATTCGGCCATGGTCAGCGCAGTCTTGCCCACCAGAAACCGCACACCGGGCGCTTCGTTCATCTGGCCGAACAGCATTACAGTCTTGTCGCGTACGCCTGCGTCGCCCATCTCGCGGTACAACTCTTCCGCCTCGCGCGACCGCTCGCCGATGCCGCAAAACAGGCTGACGCCCTGGTAGTGCTGGACGGTGTTGTTGATCAGCTCCGTGATCAGCACGGTCTTGCCCACACCCGCGCCGCCAAACAGGCCAGTTTTGCCGCCGCGTTCAATCGGAGACAACAGGTCAATCGCCTTGATCCCCGTCTCGAGGATTTGGCTGTGCAAGACACGGTCTTCCAGCGGCGGGGGCGCATGGTGAATACCGCGCCGCTGGTCCGTTACCGGCGCGGGCCGCCCGTCAATCGGCGCGCCAAAGACATCCAGCATGCGGCCCAGCACAGCGTCGCCCACCGGCACCATGATCGGCCCGCCCGTGGCACGCACCGGCATCCCGAGGCCAAGGCCCTGAACCGGCGCCATAGCCATCGCGCGCACACTGCGCTCTCCGGTCAGGCTGGCCACTTCCAGCGCGATATCGCCTGCATAGAGCAGGTCGTGAATACGCGGCACAGCGCCGTCGAAAACCACATCCACAACACCACCACGAATGGCAGCGATGCGGCCATCGGTTGGATCGGAGGTGCCCGTTGTCATCTATTCGCCCCGCCTTGCCGTTTCTACGCCATTGGCCCCCGTCCTATCAGTAATTTTCACTGTACTGATTGACCCAGATCAATTCCTGCAAACTGTTTGACAGCTATTGCTGGCCCAAGGATCGCACCGATCACGAAGGATACCGCCATGACCAAGGTCACCCCGCTGAACCCCACTGCCCTCGCGCCCCATCACGCTGCGACATTGCATGCCAAGACAGAGCACACAACTGACCACGCCAGTCTGGAACAGGCACTCGACAAGGGGCTGAAGGCCATGCAGGCGCGCTATACCGGCGGGCTGTCGCCCATCGCACTGGCAGCGGCCTTCTCGGACTGGGCGCTGCATCTGTCCTCCGCGCCCGGCAAACAGCTGGAGCTGATGGAAAAGGCGGGCCGCAAGGCGCAACGCTTTGGCCGCTATGCGACCACTTGCCCGCCGCGTCCCGACACCGGCGAGACCTGCATCGAGCCGCTGCCGCAGGACAAACGCTTTGCCGATCCCGCGTGGCAGCAATGGCCTTTCAACGCGATGTCGCAGGCGTTTTTGCTGAACCAGCAATGGTGGCACAATGCGACCACCGGCGTGGAAGGCGTCACGGACCAGCACGAGGATGTCGTGACCTTCACCACGCGACAGATCCTCGACGTCTTCTCGCCCTCCAACTTCCCGCTGACCAACCCGCAGGTACTGGCAAGGACCGCCAGCGAAGGCGGCATGAACCTGGTCCGCGGCTGGCAGAACTTTATGAAAGACGCAGCGCTAATGGCGGGCGGGGGCCACGCCGAGGGCACAAAGGAATTCGAGGTCGGCCGCAATATGGCCACAACCCCCGGTCAGGTCGTCTACCGCAACCACTTGATCGAGTTGATCCAATACACCCCTACCACGGACAAGGTCAGGCCCGAGCCGATCCTGATCGTGCCCGCGTGGATCATGAAATACTACATTCTTGATCTGGGCGCGCAGAATTCGCTGGTCCGCTATCTGACGGATCAGGGCTATACAGTCTTTATGATCTCGTGGAGAAACCCCGATGCGGAGGACCGCGATCTGGGGATGGATGACTATCTGTCCACCGGTGTGATGGAGGCGGTCAACGCCGTGACCGCCATCACCGGCGGGCAAAAAATCCACGCGATGGGCTATTGTCTGGGCGGCACGCTGCTGTCGATCACGGCAGCTGCCATGGCGCGTGACAATGACGTGCGGCTGGCCACGATCACCCTTCTGGCAGCACAGGTGGACTTTACCGAGGCAGGCGAGTTAACGCTGTTCATCAACGAAAGCCAGCTGACCTACCTCGAAGACATGATGTGGGAGAAGGGCTATCTGGACACCAAACAGATGGCCGGTGCCTTCCAGCTTTTACGTTCCAATGACCTGATCTGGTCGCGGATGATCCACAATTACATGATGGGCGAGCAGTCGCAGATGAGCGATATGATGGCCTGGAACGCAGATGCCACGCGCATGCCCTACCGGATGCACTCGGAATACCTGCGCCACCTGTTCCTGAAAAACGATCTGGCCGAGGGGCGGTACCGTGTCGGTGATCAACCCGTCGCAATCTCCGATATTCGCGCGCCGGTCTTTATGGTCGGCACCGAATGGGACCATGTCGCACCTTGGCATTCCGTCTACAAATTCAACCTGCTGTCGGACACCGATGTGACCTTCCTGCTGACCAACGGTGGCCACAACGCGGGCATCGTGTCAGAGCCGGGCCACCCGCACCGCCACTACCGGATACAGACCAAGACAAAGGATGCATCCTTTACCGATCCCGACCGCTGGCTGGCGCAAACGCCGGTGCAGGAGGGGTCTTGGTGGCCCACACTGACCGCGTGGCTGGACGAACGTTCCGGCAAACCAGTTGCGCCGCCGCCGATGGGCGCGGACGGCTATGCGCCCCTGTGCGACGCCCCCGGCACCTATGTGCTACAGGAGTAGAGGCGGCGCGCGTGTCACAAGCAGCTAGCGCATGACGCCTGCACCAAACATACTATGCTCGAACAACAACGGCAGGGCCCTCATGCAATTCATCGAAAACCGCACCTTTGACGAAATCACTGTAGGTGAGACCGCCGAGCTCACTCGTACACTTGAGCCTCAGGACATAGAACTGTTTGCAATCATGTCGGGCGACGTGAACCCCGCGCATGTGGATGCCGAATATGCCGCCTCGGACATGTTTCACAAGGTGATCGCCCATGGCATGTGGGGCGGTGCGCTGATCTCGGCGGTGCTGGGCACCGAATTGCCCGGACCGGGCACGATATACCTCAACCAAAGCCTCAGCTTCCGCCATGCGGTGGGCGTGGGCGATACGGTCACAATCCGCGTGACCGTGACCGCCAAGAGCGACGCGCATAAACACGTCACACTGGATTGCCTGTGTACCAACCAACACGGCGAGACGGTGATCGAGGGCGAGGCGCAGGTGGTCGCCCCAACCGTCAAGATCCGCAGACCGCGCGTGGCCCTGCCTCAGGTCCACCTGCATGAACAGGGCGCGCGGTTTGCAGCGCTGATCGCCAAAACTGCACCGCTGGATCCGGTCCGCACCGGAGTCGTCCATCCCTGCGATGCACTGTCGCTGGAGGGCGCACTCGAGGCTGCGGACCGCGGCATGATCATCCCCGTCCTCATCGGGCCGCGCGCAAAGATCGAAGCCGTGGCGCGGGAGTCAGGGCGCAGTCTGGCGGGCATCGAGATTGTCGATGTGCCACACAGCCATGCCGCAGCCGACATGGCGGTCAAGTTGGCGCGGGATGGACGGATCGAGATGATAATGAAGGGCAAACTGCACACGGATGAGTTGCTGGCCCCCATCGTGGACCGGGCCACTGGCCTGCGTACCGACCGGCGGATCACGCATATCTTTGTGCTGGACGTGCCACATTATCCCAAGCCGCTGTTGATCAGTGACGCGGCCATCAACATCGCACCTGATCTGGATGCAAAACGCGACATCGTGCAGAACGCAATTGATCTGGCGATAGCGCTCGGCAACCCGCTGCCCAAGGTTGCCGTGCTATCGGCGGTGGAAACGGTAACGCCGACGATCCCGTCGTCGGTCGATGCGGCGGCCTTGTGCAAAATGGCGCAGCGCGGGCAGATCACAGGCGGGCTGGTGGACGGACCATTGGCGTTTGACAACGCGGTCTCGGCTGCCGCCGCACAGACCAAAGGGATCGTGTCAGATGTTGCGGGCGATGCGGACGTGCTGATCGTTCCGGATCTGGATGCGGGCAACATGGTCGCGAAACAGCTGATCTATCTGGCCGGCGCAGATGCAGCGGGTCTGGTTCTGGGCGCGCAGATCCCGATTGTGTTGACCAGCCGCGCGGACGGTGTGATGTCGCGCCTCGCCTCTGCCGCGATGGCGCAACTGTTTGTGCATCACCGCAAGGGCACCGCATTGTGAGCGGTATTTTCCTCACGCTCAACGCTGGCTCCTCCAGCATCAAATTTGCCGTATTCGACGGCGACAGCCACACAGATGCCCCGCTGATCAGCGGTAAAATCTCCGGCATCGGCACCGCGCCCGTCTTCGCAGCAAAAGATGCGCAGGGCGAGACGATGGACGCGGATGCTTTAGGCGCGCTCGATGCTGCGGTCGAACATGACACGCTGATCGCCATGTTGCTGCCGTGGCTTGCGCTGCATACAGAAGACAGACCGCTGCTGGCGGTAGGCCACCGGGTGGTTCACGGCGGCAGGTTCTACTCCGCTCCCGTGCGTGTGACTCCGGAGGTGATTGGCCAGCTTGAAACACTGGTCTCTCTCGCGCCACTGCACCAGCCGCACAACCTCGCCGCCCTGCGCGCGGTGGCCCGTTGGCGGCCTGAGACACCACAAATCGCCTGCTTCGACACCAGCTTTCACCAGACCCAAGACAGGCTGGCACAGCTTTTTGCCATCCCCCGCGCATTGAGTGACGAAGGTGTGATGCGTTATGGCTTTCACGGGTTGTCCTACGAATATATCGCCAGCACCCTGCCACAGCATTTGGGAGACACCGCCGAGGGCCGCGTGATCGTCGCGCATCTGGGCAACGGCGCCAGCATGTGCGCCATGAAAAACCGCGCAAGTGTGGCCACGAGCATGGGGTTCACGGCCCTTGATGGTCTGATGATGGGGCGGCGCTGTGGCGCGCTGGACCCTGGCGTAGTCCTCTACCTGATGCAGGCAAAAGGCATGGACGCTGCGGCGATCGAAACGCTGCTCTATGAAAAATCGGGCCTCTTCGGCGTCTCCGGCCTGACAAATGACATGCATGTACTGGAGACCAGCGACGCACCCTATTCACGCGAAGCGGTGGACCTCTTTTGCTACCGCGCAGCGGCTACTCTGGCGGGGCTGGTCCCTGCAATCGGCGGGCTGGATGCGCTGGTGTTCACTGCGGGCATCGGCGAAAACTCCGCGACCGTGCGCAGCCGGATCTGTGCGCAACTGGCTTGGCTGGGCATCACGCTGGACCTGCACGCAAATGAAACAAACCAGACGGTGATCAGCACCAAAGACGCCTCCGTCAAAGTGCTGGTTATTCCCACAGACGAAGAACGCGTGGTCGTAAATGCCTGCCACGCGCTGTTGAGCGAACCTTTGCCGGAAATTTACCCATAATTGACCTTGATCAATAATCCATCCCTGCCCGTGTGCTATCATTTCCCATACTCAAAACCTGAGAGGATGCACTATGGCCGAAGATGACAAGACCACACAGACGACGTCCCCGATGATGGATCTGATGAATACCATGCAGGCCGCCGGCTTCAAAACCATGGCGGGCACCGGCAACGACTGGATGGAAACCATCGCGGAGATGGGCAGCGAGATGATGCGTTTCACCGCCGAGCGTATCAAGGAAGACGTGGAAGCGCGTCATGCCATCCTGAACGCCAAAGACTTCGCCGAGGCGCAGCACGTGCAGGCGCAGTTTTTCCAAAAAGCGATGGATGATTATCGCGCCGAGACCGCAAAGCTGGTCGAGATGGGGCAGGCAATGACCGCCAAAAAGCCCGATCCGACCAAGACCTGAGGCTTACCTAAACCTTCCGGCGGCCCTGCCGCCGTGAGGTTTTCCCACTCCCTGAATACCTGCCACAAGGAAAACCGTCATGAAAAACAACACCGTCCTCATGGTCATCGGCAAAGACGCCTCCAAAGAAGTGCTGGCGCGCCAGTTTGAAACGCTCCGCGCCATGCCAGCGCGCGCAGCTGTTCTTGTGGTCGCAGAGATACCCAACTTTCCCTATTATGCTGTCGGCATCCCGCCCTATGGCTCCATCGTACTGCCCGCTGACTGGCAGGAGGAAATGACCGGCCAGAAGAAGGCAATTGCCACCAAGGAAGAAGAGATCGAGACGCTGCTGGCCGAACATGACGTGTCCGGCGAAGTGATGACCGTCGTCTGCGAACCCGCGATGGTGTCCGAGGCAGTAGGCCGCCGTGCGATGATGTGTGACATGGTGCTGGTCGGTGACGATCTGCGCGCGTCCGAATCTCTCTACACCAAGGTTGTTCACGGCGTTCTGCTCCACTCCCCCGTGGGCGCGGTTCTGAATGCCGCCGATGCCGCCCCCCTTGGCGCGCCTGCTTGCGTCATGGTCGCATGGAACAGCCATCTGAACTCCGCCAGTGCGGTTCATCAGGCGCTTCCCCTGCTGAAAAGCGCGCAGAAAGTGATCATCGCCAGCATAGACCCCGTCATGACCGAATATTCTGACGGCGAGGATCCCGGTGTGGATGTCGCCAAATGGCTCACCCATCACGGTTGTAACATCGAGGTGCAGCAATTCCCCAGCGGCGGGCTGAGCGTAGGTGATTGTATTCTCGCGCGCGCGAACGAGGTGGGCGCCGATCTGGTCGTTATGGGATCTTATGGCCACTCCAGAGCCCGCGAAGCCATCTTCGGCGGCACCACTCGCACAATGATCGAACAAACATCGATGCCGGTGTTTCTGGGCCACTGAACAAACAATACTTCCAATAAATGCGTCCGGCCGGATCCTCTCCCGCCGGACGTTTCTTTTCTGCCAACGCTATTCAGGTTTTGGCAAAGGCATCATAGGCGCGCAGTGCTTCTGCACCGTAAACCGTTGACGGACCACCGCCCATCAGGATCGCCACGCCGATCATCTCGGCCACCTCCTTGCGGGTGGCGCCAGCCTCGAGCACTGCTTGTGCATGATGCGCCAGACAGCCGTCACAACGCAGTGTGATGGCAATGGAAAAAGCGATCAACTCCTTCATCTTTGTAGGCAGGCTGCCGTCGGAAGTGGCATCCATCGCCAACCGCCCGAAAGAAGACGTGATACCCGGAATTGCATGAGCCAGACCGGTGTAATCCGCGTGATACTGCGCAGCTATTTCAGGATAATCTTTCATCGCTTTTGTCCTATAATGAGGGACCCGACATCGGTATCGGGAAACGCGTGTCATTCTCCAGCAACTGCAATTGACGCTTCAGCGCCGCATTCTCGTCAGCCAGGTTCAGCACCACGGCAACCCCAGCGATGTTGAGCCGCAGGTCCGATTGCAGCCGCTGCACCCTGCGGATGGTGGTGATGGTCGTGCTCTCGAACCGCCATCGCGGTCGGCTTTCGCCCGTGGGCTCAAGTATGCCCTCCTCGATCAGTTCGATCACCCAGTCGGCGGAGGAGCCACAAATGCGGCAGACCTCGCGCAGGCTCAGAAACTCGACCACTTCGCTGGCCTGTACCAATGCGTTCGGGTTTGTCATGGCCTATACCCCCATTTTCGCGCGCGGATCAAAGTCCGTCTCGCGCGCCAGTTGTTCATAGAGCGCGCGGGCCTTGTCGCTCTCTACCGGCGGGATCACGATCTTGATCACGCCATAAAGGTCCCCCGCGCGCGTGCCGGGAATCCCGCGCCCCTTGAGCCGCAGCTTCTTGCCGGTTTGCGCGTGTTTCGGCACAGTCAACTCGACCTTACCGCTAGGAGTTTTGACGCTGATCTTGCCGCCCAAGGCAGCTTCCCAAGGCGTTACAGGCAGATCCATGAAGACATCCCGGCCTTCAATCCGGTAGGCAGGATCATCCCTGATCGCCACCTCCAGATAGAGATCGCCCGCCTTGCCCTGCCCGATACCCGGCGATCCCTTACCGGTCAGCCGGATGTGCTGACCGTTGGTCACGCCCTTCGGGATCGATACCCTGATCGAGCGCGTCTGCATCACAACATGACCGGAGGGATCAAGCTGCGGCGCGCTCAGCGAGAAATCACGGGTGCCGCCGTTATAGGCCTCGACCAGCTCAATCACAATCTTGGCGTGATGGTCCTGTCCTGGCGCGTTGAAACTGCGGCCCCCACCCATATCGGGACGCGCCCGGCCCTGACGGCTGAACAGATCTTCAAAGAACGACCCGAAATCGTTGGGGTTGGCGTCGGTGTACCCGCCGCCCGAAAACTCGAATCCCTCGTCCCAGTCCGGCGGCGGCTTGAACGCCTGCCCCTGCTTCCAATCGGCACCCAACTGATCGTAGGCGGCGCGCTTCTCGGGGTCCTGCAAGACCTCGTAGGCCTCGCCGATCTCCTTGAACGTCTTCTCCGCCTCGACAGCGTCCGGCCCGGTGTTTACATCTGGGTGATACTTTCGCACCAGCTTGCGGTAAGCACGCTTGATCTCGTCTTGTGCCGCTGTACGCGCGACACCCAGCACTTTATAATAATCTTTGTATTCCATTGCTCTCTCGGTCTGCGAAAGGCTCGATGCAAGGGGTGCGACCTAATCGACAACCGGGTCCGGCTTCATTGTCTACACCACTGCGATGTGCCATTTGTCCCGACTATGACGCAGGACGCACGCTTGCGGATTGACGAAACGCAATCCACGCGCGCGGCAGTCGCCAAAGATGCCCTGGCCCTGCATTGAGAGAAGACTGATGACCACTGATCCGAAAACCGCGCTCCCCCTGCAAGACAACGGGCTTGCCAAGGCAGGCGCGTCCGTCGCCCCGCGCGGCAGCAAATGGCGGCGGCTTTTTCTACTGCCGTTGCTCATGCTGACGCTGTTCACCGGCGCCGTGATCGGGATGTACTTCCAGCCTCCTGCCCTGCGTGCCTTCTTTAACACCACCGGACTGACACCGGGTGCAGGCACCCAGACTCCTATCGCCGTCGCCATCCGTCAGGTGGTCGAGCAGGAGCAAGTCGCGGTGCTGAGCGAGAACGATGTTGTCGCCCTGGGCCGCATCATCCCTTTCGGCGACATCATCAGCGTAGCGACCCCTTCCGGCGCAGGCGATGCACGGGTGGCTGAAATAAGGGTAGCGGTCGGCGACAGCGTAGAGGCAGGCGATGTGCTCGCCGTGCTGGATAATCTGGCACAACTGCAAAGCTCTGTAGCCACCGCGCAGGCCGCCGTGCGCGTGCGCGAGGCGACATTGCTGCAAACCCGAACCTCCAATCAGGCCAGCACCCTCGAGGCACAAGCCTCGCTCGAGCGCGCACAGGCCACGGCCGCAGCTGCCCGTGCCGAGTTGGACCGCGCCACGTCGCTGCTGGAGCGCGGGGTAACAACGCGCGCGGTGTTTGATCAAGCGCTCGCCGCCGCCTCGACCGCCGACCGTGATGTGGAGCGGGCCCGCGCCACCCTGTCGCGCTATTCCGGCAACTCAGAGACGGTTCAGGCCGACATCGCAGTGGCCGAGGCCAATCTGGACGCCGCCCGTGCGGATCTGGACCGCGCGTCACAGAATATCGAGCAGGCCTATGTCCGCGCTCCCGATCGCGGCACCGTGCTGGACATCAACGTCCGCGCGGGCGAGCGGCCACCGAGTGACGGCATCATCGATCTGGGTGACACCACCCGCATGACGGTGCAAGCCGAGGTCTACCAGACGTTGATCGGCCGCGTCACAATCGGCGATCCGGTGACCGTGTCGGCGCAGGCGCTGGCACAGGATCTGACCGGCGCTGTCGCCGCCATCGGGCTCGAGATCGGGCGCCAGTCCATAATGTCCGACGATCCGGCCAGCAATACCGATGCCCGGGTGGTAGATGTGATCATCGTCCTTGATCCCGCCTCCTCCCAGATGGCGCAACGGTTCACGAACCTTGAAACCGTGGTCCGCATTGACGCAGGCCGTACGGAATGAACTGGCTGCTCACGCGGTTGTTCGGACGCCTGCCCATCGGCTGGCTGCAACTGTCCCACAACAAGGGCCGCCTTTTTGCCGCTGTCTCCGGCGTCGCCTTCGCCAACTTGCTGGTGTTCATGCAACTGGGCATCATGGGCGCAATGAGCACGTCGACCGCAGCGCCCTACAAGATCATCAACGCCGATATCATCCTCTCATCGACCGAGGGCAATACACTGACCGACAGCGAACACATCGCGTCCGTGCGGATGTATCAGGCACTTGGCGTAGCCGGTGTCGCAGCGGCCAGCCCGCTCTATATCGGCAACCTGTCATTCACGTTGGAAGACGGGCCATCGGTGTCGCTGCTGACCTTTGGCGTCGACAGCGCGATGACCCGCTTTGTCGCGCCCCCGGTGGCACCGCTACTGTCACAACTGATGCTCGAAAACACAGCCGTCGTGGATGAAGGCACGCGCGGCCTGCCGGACACGGTCATTGACACCCTCAAGGCGGGCGGCACTTTCAGCTTCGAGGCGTCGGGCGAGACAATGACGGCCATCGGCACGATGAACGTGGGCGGCGGGTTTCTGGCCGATGGCATGATGATCACCTCCGACCAGACCTTCCTGCGGTTTTTCGCCTCGCGCAGCAGTGCCGCCCCCGATCACATCCTGCTGAGTGTGGAGGGTGGCGTCTCGGTCGATACAGTCGCCGAGCGCTTGCGTGCCGTCATGCCCGCCACCAGCGTGCGCGTGCAAACCGCCGAAGGGTCGCGCGATGCGGATCAGGCGTTCATGGCCACCCAGCGCCCTACCGGTATTATCTTCGGTTTTGGCGTGTTTATGGGAATTCTTGTGGGATTGGTGATCGTCTATCAGGTGCTGTCGACGGATGTGGCGGACCACCTGCGCGAATACGCCACCTTCAAGGCCATGGGATACGGGCATAAATTCTTTCTCGGCATTATCTTTGAAGAAGCGATTGTGCTGGCGATCTTCGGGTTTATCCCCGGATTTCTCGCTTCGATGGGGCTTTATGCAACACTCGTGGCCGTCACCAGCCTGCCTGTCGGGATGGAGGTCAGCCGCGCGGTCCTCGTCTTTGCCGGCACGCTGGCCGCCTGCACCCTATCGGGTGCCATCGCCACACGGCGGCTGGCCAGCGCCGATCCGGCGGACCTGTTCTGATGGCCGGCGCGGCGATCACCGTACGAGCGCTGAACCATTATTTCGGCACCGGCGAGGCCCGCAAGCAGGCGATCTTCGATGTCTCCGTATCCATCGCACGCGGCAGCCTGACCATTCTCATGGGGCCGTCCGGCTCCGGCAAAACGACTCTGCTGACCTTGATCGGCGCGCTGCGCGATATTCAGGAGGGCAGCACCCTGCTGCTTGGGCACGAGCTCAACGGCGCGTCCGATGCTGAACTGGTCGCCCTGCGCCGCCGCTTGGGTTTCATCTTTCAGGCGCATAACCTGCATGAAAGCCTGACCGCGACCCAGAACGTGCTGATGGGGCTGGAGGTCCACGGCAAGGGCAACGCCGCACAACAACGCCGCGCCAGTCATCACATGCTGGACCTGCTGGGCCTTGCCGACCGCCGCGATTACCTTCCTGGCAACCTGTCCGGCGGGCAGAAACAGCGCGTGGCAGTCGCCCGCGCACTGGTGTCCAATCCCGAGGTCGTGCTGGCCGATGAACCGACCGCAGCACTCGACAAGGACTCAGGCCGGACAGTCGTCGAAATGCTCAAATCCCTGGGACAGGCCCGCGGCACGACAACAGTAATGGTCACCCACGATTCCCGCATCCTCGAGATGGCCGACAGGATCATCACGCTGGAAGACGGACGTATCGTGCGGGACGAGGTTCCCTGAAATGAACGACAGTAAAGACACCTCCGCCTTCTGGGACCGCGTCGCACAGCGCTATGCCCGCATGAGCCTGCGTAACCCCGCCGCTTACGAGCAAACGCTGGATCTGGTAAAGGCGCATCTGCGGCCCGACTTCAAGGTGCTGGAGCTGGGCTGTGGCACAGGCACAACCGCCCTGCGGCTGACGCAATTTGTGGCGCAGTATGATGCCAGCGATTATTCAGCCGCGATGATCGCCATAGCGCGCGAAAAACAGACGGCCGAACGGGTCCACAATCTGGCGCTGCATGTCGCGCGCTCCGGCAATGGCTCGCTGCCACGAGGTCCCTTTGACGTGGTGCTCGGCTTTAACATCCTGCACCTTCTGCCCGACCGCCAGCTCGCCTTTGCCGAAGTGTTCGACCTGCTTCATCCCGGCGGGCTGTTCATCTCCAAGACCCCATGCCTTGGCGGCGTGTATCGCCTGTTGTCCCCTATCGTGGCCCTCCTGCGGCTCTTTGGCAAAGCGCCGCAATTCACTTTCCTTTCCGCAGACGAGCTGGAGCGGGACATCACAAATGCAGGCTTTACCGTGCGCGCGCGTGGCGCCCATCCCGAAGGATCAGTGCGCCACTACATCATCGCCGAAAAAGTTCCCTAGCGCGCCGCCTGCGCTGCCGGAACCGGGGTATAGCCCTCGGATACGACGCGCTGCATGCCTCCCGCAACATCCACAATCTGCCGGTCTGTCTTGGCCGCGATCTGGCGCGATGCGCGCGACGTGCGGTTTCCGGAGCGACAAATCAGCGACAGCGTCTGCCCCTCTTTCAGATGGGGCGTCACCGCCGCCAGAAAGCTGTCCGCGTCAGCGTAGGTCACCAGCAACGCGCCCTCGACCACGCCCGTCTGCGCCCATTCCTGAGGGGTGCGGATATCCACCAACAACGTATTGCCATCCGCCGCAAGTTGCGCGCCGGAAGGGCTGGCGAGTGTCAGATTGTCAGGCTGGTCGCGGTTTCTGGAGAACATCCCCGCCGCAAGCACGACAATCACCACCGCCCCTGCTACAAATAGTACAAGCTTGCTCATTCGTTTTATCCTGTCTCTCGTGGATGCGGCCCCGCTCATCGGGGGCCGCTGTTAAGTACTAATTTAGGAACTAACCAGTCCGCAGGCACCAGCAGTGCGGCAGCTCAACTGGGATCTGCAACGCCAGCGCCTTGTTCAAAAACATGAACGTATATGCGTCCCTCATTCGGCTGGCCCCATAGCAGCATCCTCGATGCTGCTCCTGCTTTGATCGCATTCATGGCTAAAACCATCACCAACAGCTAGGCCTACGCTTCGGGGCTGTTCGGAAGTTTAGAAATACGCATAGTCATTCTCCTTCGAACTGTCTGCGTCAACTGGCCCCCGGCATCACTGTTGCAGGTGACACCGCGGTATTAGTCAGGGATTGATCGCCAGCCGGATCACATAGGCGACCATACCAAGCGCAAGAATGCTCAACACCCAGATACCGATGAACCACAGGATCTGCCGAACCGTCTTTCCCCCCATCAGTGATACCCCTCGTCAGGGTCGATCTTGCCGCGGAAAACCCAATAGGCGTAGGCGGTATAGGCAAGGATCATCGGCACCAGAATGACCGTCCCGACCAGCGCGAACAACAGGCTCTCGTCAGGCGCTGCGGCCTCCACGATGGTCAGACCCGGTGGCACAATATGAGGGTAGAAGCTGATCCCGATCCCGATAAAACACAGAACGAACAGCGACAGCGAGGCCAGAAACGGCTGCGCGTCGCGCCCGGCGTTGAGGCCCGTGAACAGCAGCCATGCGGTCACCAGAAGTGCCACAGGCATCACAACACTGAACAGAACACCCGGCATGCTGAACCAGCGGCCAAAGTACTCCGGGTCCTGAAACGGGGTGAAGATGCTGACAACACCAATGAAGCCCAACGTGCCAATGGCCAGCCACCAGGCATGGCCTTGCATCCGGCGCTGCAGCTCGCCTTCCGTCTTCAGGATGATCCACGTGGCTCCCAGCAGTGCATAACCCACCACGACAGCCAGACCGGTCAGAATGGAGAACGGCGTCAGCCAATCCCACCAGCCGCCCGCATAGGCGCGGTCGACGACCGTAATGCCCTGCACCAGCGCACCCAGCGCAATGCCCTGCATAAACGCCGCCATGAGCGACCCACCGCAAAACGCGATATCCCACACAAACTTCCAGCGCTTGGTCCGCCAGCGGTATTCAAACGCCACGCCGCGGAAAATCAGCGCCAGCAACATCAGGATAATCGGCATATAGAGCGCGGGCATGATCACCGCATAAGCCAGCGGAAACACCGCGAACAGCCCGCCGCCGCCCATGACCAGCCATGTCTCGTTCCCGTCCCAGATGGGCGCGATCGAGTTCATCATCGTGGCCTTCTCCCGCTCGCCCTCGGCGAGGGGAAACAATATCCCCACGCCAAGGTCAAAGCCGTCAAGGATCACATAGGTCAGCACCGCGAACGCGATGATCCCCGCCCAGATAAATGAAAGTTCAAACATCTCAGTACTCCTTATTCACCGGGCATCGCTTCGGGGTTGGTCTGCTGGATCGGCGTGATGCCAGCGGTGCGGATTGGTCCGTCTTTCAGACCGAGATGCAGCGTACTTGCAGGTTTGTTCATCATGCGCAGCAGGTAGAAAGTGCCTGCCCCGAAGATGAAGAAGTAAACCACAATGAACGCCAGCAGCGAGGCGGCAACCGCAGGGGCAGCTACAGGTGCGAGGCTGTCAGACGTGCGCAGCAGGCCGTAGACGGTAAAGGGCTGGCGTCCGACCTCGGTGGTCACCCACCCGGCCAGCACA
>Ga0163215_101359_pt1 | contig 15512 bp, 13 predicted proteins | sample SynspAceP_FD_185934 | JGI IMG/M metagenome (GOLD analysis project Ga0163215, IMG submission 185934) | Saline lake microbial communities from Ace Lake in Antarctica - Synechococcus sp. Ace-P (Hybrid Assembly) | ecosystem: Environmental > Aquatic > Non-marine Saline and Alkaline > Saline | place... | reverse complement strand
CTTCCAACCCATTGAACGGCTGTTATTTGCTAAATTGGGAGCGTTCAGCAATGGCATCGCGAATAACCGTTTCTGGTAGATGGAGGTCAAGAGCGTTAGCTCTGGTGATTGTTTCTTTCCCGCCTAAAGGCAGTCCTACAGTTGACTTTAGCTGTTTCTATTTCCTAGCATCTATTTACTCCTTTCACTTGGAACTCGAAGGCTAATGCTTTATAAATGTATACAATATTATTTTTGTATACATTTATAGGTACTAAGTAGATGAAGTCCTTTATGTCCGACCTGAGTTTATCTGCCATCAGCGCGGGGTTTATTGCGGTACTAGTGGGTTTTGCCAGTGCTATGGCGATTGTATTTCAAGCTGCGCAGGCGGCGGGTGCCAGTCAGGACATGATAGAGTCTTGGGTTTGGGCACTGGGTTGGGGTATGGGCATTGGTTGTTTGGCCTTTTCACTGTATTACAAACGGCCCATTATTATTGTCTGGTCTACGCCTGGCGCAGCACTATTAGCCACCAGCTTAACCGATATCAGTATTGAACAAGCCATCGGTGTATTTGTATTTGTTGCCGTACTTATCTTAATTACTGGCTTATCCGGTCTATTTGATACCCTAACCAAACGCCTACCTTTGCCCATCGCAGCGGCTATGTTAGCGGGCATACTGGTACAATTTGGTTTAGGTATTTTCACTGCCTTACAAGCCAGTCCACTATTGGTAGCGGTGATGTTTAGCGTGTTTGTTGTGGCTAAACGCTGGTTGCCTCGCTATGCCATTATGTTGGTATTATGTAGCGGTTTAACCTTAGCTTATTGGCAAGATAGCTTGTTGATTGAGGCGCTTAATTTTGCTTTCGCCACACCTATCTGGGTGATGCCCGAGTTTACCCTCAGTCACCTCATTGGTATTGGCATTCCCTTGTATATAGTGACCATGACCTCACAAAACATTCCTGGCGTGGCCATACTCAAATCTAGCGGCTACGCAGATCAGCCTATATCTCCACTATTAAGTGGCACAGGTATCATTAATTTACTCTTGGCACCTTTTGGTGGTTTTACCTTTAATCTGGCCGCCATCACTGCGGCAATTTGTACCAGCGAAGAAGCCCATCCAGATCCCAACAAACGTTATATTGCTGGAGTATCGGCTGGGGTATTTAACATCTTGGCAGGTATAGGTGGTGCCACAGTGGTCAGCCTATTTGCGGCCTTTCCCAAACCGCTTATTGCTGCACTGGCCGGCTTAGCTCTGCTTAGCACCATTGGCGCAAGTTTAATGACAGCCACCGAAAAACCGCAATATCGCGATCCAGCCATCGTGACATTTTTAGTGACCGCGTCGGGCGTCTCATTTTTTGATATTGCCTCGGCTTTTTGGGGTTTAGTGCTGGGCTTGCTCACTCATTTTGTCCTGCGACAATATAAGGCTCGTTAAGATGGCAGATAAACCTTTGGCTCAGTCACTCTGCGAGCAGTTTAAACAGGATATTCTTGAGAACAAACATCCAGTGGGTATTACTCTCAAACAAACAGAATTATCACAACAATACGGCGTGAGTCGCATTCCCATCCGTGACGTATTACAAAAACTTAAAGCTGAAGGTTGGTTACAACAATGCGGTAAGCGCGGTGTCATGGTGCAAGCCTTAAATGCCACTGAAGCCCAAGACTTAAGTTTGATGCGTCAGTATCTTGAGCCCCTGATACTGGCTTATGCTCTGCCGAATTTGACCAAAACGATCTTAGGTAAGGCAGAAGACTTACTGCTCGAGCTGGATACTGACGGTTTATCAGTAAGCCAACATGGTGAGTTAAACTGGCAGTTTCATGCCTGCTTGTATCAGGCCGCTAATCGCCCTACTTTGTTTAATACCATCGCTGGTCTGCATCAAAAATGTGCCCGTTATATTGGCTTTCATAATGGCCAACTTAACTATATAGATACGAGTCAGGCTGAGCATTATCAATTACTTGAGGCGGTCAAAGCAGGCGATAGCGTCATGGCTCAGGCAATATTAAAACGGCATATTGCTGTGGCTAGCAATATATTAGTAGCTTACCTAACCGAAAATCCAGTCTAGGCAGTCTTTCCCTCAAGAATAAACACCAGCGAAAAGAGCTCTACTGGTTTAATTCCTGCACATGGGGAATGTATTGCTTATAAGCATGCCTGAAAAACACATTACAATATTGCAACTGAATACCCTCAGCAGTTTTCTCAATATAAGGGGTAAGTTCCAACGCAACAGATACAGAGCCCTTAGCCGAATCGGCAAGAGTGCTCAGGGCGCTGGAATTGGAAAGGCACTCTTTTTTATTTCCACTTCAAAATACGACTATTCAACAACAAGCGCTTTGCATGGTACTACTAAGAATACTAAAGGTTAACGATGGGGAGACGAGCCAGCATTGCCCCTTCTCCTTTAGCTTAAATAATGAACTAAAAGAGGCAAGGCGGCTAGTCACTTTTGTCCTTGCTTATAAACCTTCACTAAAGTGGTATTTATTTAATACACCTTCAAGGGCTGCCATACCCGCTGGCAAATCCAACTTGAGGCCTAATATATTAAAACTGGCACCAAAGGCATGTAGAGTGCGAAATAAGTTATGCGCTCGGCACTGCTCACCCATTTGGCCGATGCGCACAATATTGGGACCAAAAGAACCAGATATTTCTACCTTAAAGCGCTGTGACATGGTGCTTAATAAGGCTTTCGAATTAATATCTGCTGGCATAGTGATGCCAACAACTGAATTCAGACGAGAAGGTGGCGTGATATACAAACCCAAACCCATCGCTTCTATACCTGCTTGCAAGGCCTCAGAACAGCGCAAATGACGGTCAAAACGTAGAGATAATGTCTCATTACAGACCAGTCGCAGGGCTTCGTGAATCGCGAGTATGCCTGAAACGGGCGCGGTATAATGATAAGACTTTTTGTACCAAAATTGATCAGCCAGTTTTGCATCCAAACACCAATGTTTAAGTTGATCCTTGCGCGCTTCAATATGCTGCCAGGCTTTAGCCGAAAACCCCACCAAGGAAATCCCCGGGATACATGACAAGCCTTTTTGCCCGCCGGTAATAACCGCATCAATACCCCACTCGTCCATTTCAAATGCCATGGTACTCAAGGTACAAACGGCATCCACAATAACCAAGCAATGATGTTGCTTGGCAATCGCCGCAATGGCGGCCAATTCGGTATTACATACTGTATTTGACGTTTCACCTTGCACGATAGTGAGGACTTGCGGTTGATGTTGAATAATATATTGCTCAACCTCGCTGACTTTGGCGCTTTGTTCATTGTGAATATTGAGCATCACCACATCAGCGCCGACTCGTTGCGCCATTTGCGCCAAGCGATTACTGAAAAAGCCATTGCATACGCTCAGTACTTTACTACCCGGCACCACCAAGTTAACCACTGCCATTTCCATAGCGGCCGACCCCGGTCCCGCAACACCCAGTATATGACCGTCTTCAGTTTGGAATACGTAGCGTGACATCACTTTAACCTGCTCGATGATCTGCGCCATCGTATCACCTAGATGATTGATAACGATGCCGTTAGCCGCCGCCACTTTTGCCGGAATAGGCACCGGACCGGCCCCCATCATCAATAAGGGTTCATCAGGTAAGATACTATCGAGGGCTAATATGTTATTGGGCACCGCTATGCGCACAAGCTTTCCTTTACTGTTGGTTAAAATCACACCAACATAGTAAGCCATTAGAAAATTCACTTACTAGGGGAATCCTACTATCTTTAAGCATAAGATATGCTCTAGTCCACAGATTACCTATTTGAACCATTGCTACTTACAAATCTTAAGCAAAATATAAATTTAATAATTATAATTCTGCTTTTATACTGGCTTAATGGAGAAGGTAATTTAAGAACTTACTAGATGACTTTTGCACAATTTATTTTACTTAACTTGTTCATTCTAAGCAGCCAAGTCAGTGGTAAAGAACTGGTGATTTATAGCGCTAGTAACAACACTCTGAATGACCAAGCTTTTTTACGCCTACAGCAAGCACTAAATACCTTAGGTCATCAAGCAAAATATGAGATTGTCGCCACTCGACGTAGCTTGCAACTAGCCAATACTGTAGGTGACGGAGAGCTGGTGCGCGTGGCTGAATTAAAGACACTTTACCCTGAACTGACAAACAACTTAAGCCGCATAGAAGAGCCATTAATGCATATTGCATTTGTCGAATTAACCAAGCGAAATACCTCTGCCCCTCCTGCAGAAAGCAGCAAGCTAGCAATCCCCAAAGATGTTTTTATTCTGCAACAGGAATATCCTGCTGCAGCCATAGTTGATGGTAATGAAAAGCTAGTTGAATTACTGAAAGCTGACCGCGTCGATAGAATAATTATTCCTGTCTCTGACGAAAAAATGTTACACGACTACCAACTTTACTCCAGCCAATATCACTTAAAAACTTTAAAAACACAGAAAATTTACACCTATCTGCACAAAAAACATCAGAAGCTTGCAGAGCAATTAGCTCCTGTTTTACAGGCAATGAATCAGAGTAATCAATGAGTTAAAGATATATTCGTTATACGCTAAGGACATTTTTCCCGTTCAATTCTATCCACTAGTAACATCACATTATCCTGTAGCAATTAGTTATCTCGATTTTTCCCTACCAAAACTTCAAGCGTAGACATGGCGATTAGTGCCTTGTTACTTGGCACAAATATATGATCATGATAATAAGCGGCAACTACATTAGCACTGATATTAGCTTGGGCTAAGGCAGTCGATACTGCTGCGGTTAAACCTACCGCCTCCAAACTTGAATGCACATTCAGGGTGATACAGCGATATTCGCCAGAAAAAGACAAGCTAGCTTGTTGTGCCTCTGATTTTGTCAAGATTAGGGTTGTCCCCTCTTTCTCTGCAAACATACCTTTAGGCAAAATACCGAGTTTCAACACAATCTGCAGGTCGTCTGCTGTGCAAAAAACAAAGTTTTCAGCATCTAAACTCGGCGCCATTGATGCCAGTAATACACGTAAATCTTTTTCGCCAAACATAATTCAGTCTCCTTTAAGAAAATTTCAAACCCACAACACCAGCCAATATTAATCCATAGAAAAAATAATGTTGTTTTAAAATTGACTCTGAAAACAATAAGGTATTTAGTATAGAAATGCTGATCACACCGACACCCCCCCAGACCACATAGGCATGAGCAATGGCAATAGTGCGCAGCGCTTGAGTAAATAAAAACAGACTTAACAACATACTGACGATGGCCAGCACAACATAGGGTATTTTACTCATTGAGTCGGATTGTTTTAGACCTAAAACACAACCGGCTTCGAGTAAACCAGCTAAAAATAGAATAAACCAAGACATAGAGCTCCCCTAATTGATGGGGTCGTCCCCAGAAATTAAGGTTGAGCGGTAAACGTTATCGGGTAACGCTACCTGATGAGGCCGTCCTCATCACAACAGCAGGGCAGCAAGATAACAAATTAATTGGCTGTTGCCTATTAATCAGACTTATTGAATGCGGCCATATGTCAAAATTTGTCCCTTCAAAGAACCGGTATAATCATCAGCATAAATGGGTTTTCTTTGAGCATGACTAAAATCGAAGCTCAACATTTTTTTACTAAAACTGGCATGGTTACCACGGCCAGGATCCACCAGGATCACTTCGCAATTCGGCTGTGCGTGCAGCAAAATAAAATTGGCCAACATCTCAATATGTTGTCGCTCATACAATACATCTGAACCAATGATCACATCAAATAGCCCAAGGCCTAAACTACCATCATTCCAAGCTGTGCGTAAAAATGGAATTTGCCGTCCGTGATTTAAACGTACATTGTCAGCTAAAAATTGCCCTGCTAAGGGATGAATATCTGTAGCTGTAATATCGGCATGGCGAGAGTTTAGTAACAAACTAGACAAGCCAATACCACAGCCAAGTTCAAGAATACGCTTATTTTTAATATCAAAATGTTGCATTTCTCTGGCTAAAATTTCACTGGACTCCCACACAACGCCAAACAATGACCATTGTGCAGAAGAAATCCCCATGGATTCGGCTTCGCCTAATAGATCAGAAAATTGCTGTTTATCACGCAGGGTACATAAGTGGATATCGACTGAATCAAATTCAATGGTTTGGTAACGCACGCGAAAAGGCATGAGATGGGCTCGGTTAGATAAACGCAACTCGCCAGATACACCTAAGATCCGCTACGCAGGGTTGATCACTATATAGACTAAAGAGCAAACTGACTAACAAAACACCACTTACAGACCAATATTTTATAGTGGCGAGCAAACTGCTTGTATTGGTGGCTCTCAATGAGATGCAGCAAGGAGTAAGTGAGCATAAAATCAGCTTTGGCCAAATAAACTTCAGTCTACTGTGCGAAAGTGACCTATGGTTCAACGCAATACACTGTAAAACAAGCGGTATTTGTAATAGTCTGGGCTGCGGTTCAAAGCAACGTAGAATGCTAACTAAACAATAATTCAGGCAGGAATATCATGACGATAAGTATCAATAAACGACAATTTTTAAAGATAGGAGGAGCCGCCGTTGCGTCTCTATCACTCAGCCCAGCATCAGCTGCAGGTAGTACCTCTAAGCCAATATCTTCTGGCTCAAGTGCCCTAAAAAATATTACTGGTGATGATTACCCATCAGTACAGACGAACGTAAAGCCAGAATCGCTAAAGCACAACGCTTAATGGTGGAACATAATATTGCAGCTTTAATCCTCGAGCCCGGTGCGGCGATGGATTATTTTAGTGGTATTCAATGGTGGCGTAGTGAACGTTTAACGGCAGTGATTATTCCTCGTGAAGGGGAAATTGGTGTCGTTTGCCCGTTTTTTGAAGAGCCCAGCATTCGTGAATCCTTGGCCGTCGGTAAAGATGTACGAGTATGGCAAGAGCATGAAAGTCCCTTTGCCTTAGTCAAGCAAATATTGCTTGAGCGCGGCGTTTTCAAGCCCGGTGCGAACCTCGCCTTTGAACATACGGTACGTTATTTTGTGCTCAAGGGGGTGATGGAATTAGCCAATGACATGCAAGATGTGCGCGCTGAACCTATTACCTTAGGCTGCCGCATGTTCAAAAGTACCCATGAGTTACAACTCATGCACAAAGCCAATGAAATCACCCTAAACGCTTATGCCCATGTTTGGTCAAACCTGCAATTAGGTATGGATCAAAACGAAGTTAAATCGATGATGTCATCTGCCCAAAGTCAGTTAGGGGGCAGCAGTGTGTGGAATATGGCCCTATTTAACGAAGCCAGCGCCTACCCCCATGGTACACGTCAAAGTCAAACCATTCGCGAAGGCTCCATAGTATTAATGGATTGCGGCTGTGCAGTCGAAGGGTATCAATCGGATATCAGCCGTACTTTTGTATTTGGTGAGCCCAATAAACAACAAAGCAAAATTTGGAATACAGTGCGTCAAGGACAAGCCATTGCGTTTGAAACCGCTCAGTTGGGTGCAGCTGCAGGTAAGGTCGATGATGCAGTGCGTCAATATTATGTGTCTCAAGGTTTAGGCCCAGATTATAAACTACCGGGCTTATCTCATCGCACTGGCCATGGCATTGGTATGGAAGGCCACGAAAGCGTTAACTTTGTGCACGGTGAAACTGAATTACTAAAAACCGGCATGTGTTTTTCTAATGAACCCGGTATTTATTTACCCGGCGAATTTGGCGTGCGTTTGGAAGACTGCATTTATATGAGTAGTAAAGGCCCACAGTGGTTTACTGTGCCACCAGACTCATTGACCGATCCCATCGGCAAGCTTGCCGCCCTAGCACTTTAACTATAAGAAACCACAATGAAACTAATACCAAACAGTTTACTTGCGCTATTTTGCTTATTTAGTAGCCACGTTTTGGCTGATGCCGATAGTGACTTTTCCGCTCTGCTCGCAAAACACTGGCAAAACGCCCAACAAGAAAAAGTCTTTTTTCGCACCGACCCAGATGGCTGGAAGCCCGATGGCAAGCTTGCACAGTGGACGCCGCAGGCTATGGCAAGGCGCGATGCTTTTAATAGCGAAGTACTGGCAAAACTAGAGTCGATTGCACCAGCTCAATTAAGTGCTGACAATAAAATGAGTTATCGTTTGTTTCTTTACGAACGGCAAACCGAAAAAGCCAGCTTTGCCCATCAAGACAAATACTTTCCGATTAATTTTTTAAGTGGTTGGCATACTTACTTTGCTGAAGCCCCCGCTAATATGGCGTTTTTAAGTGCCGCCGATTACGAGCAATTTTTAATCAGCTTAGCCGACTATCCGCGTTTTAATCGGGAAAATATTGCACTGCTCAAAGCCGGCCTTGCCCAGGGTTTTGTGCATTATTGTGAGAGTTTCAAAGACTACGGAAAAACCATCAGTCAGCACATTGTCACTCAGCCCGAAGATAGCGCCTTGTTTGACCCATTCACCCGGTTTCCGGCACAATTTAGTCAGCAACAAAAGCAGACTTACATCATTAAGGCCAAAAAATTGATCAGCGAGGCCGTTGTGCCAGCCTATCAAGAGTTTTACGATTATTTTCAAACTGCATACCTGCCCAATTGCAGACAGCAAGCGGGTATTGGCAGTATTAAGGGTGGCGATGATTATTATGCCTACGTGGCTAATTTCTATACCACCACCACGCTGACACCGAAAGAAATCCATGAACTCGGTTTAAGTGAAGTGGCACGTATTCAACAAGAAATGGATGCCATTATTAAACAAGTGGAATTTAGCGGCAGTAAAGCCGAATTTTTACAATTTCTGGCTAGTGATCCGCAATTTTATGCTGTTGACCGGCAAGATGTATTAGAGAAAACCGCCTTTATTACCCAAAAAATGTATGGCCTGTTACCTTCTTTGTTTACCCATTTGCCGCGTAATACTTTCACAATTAAAGGCTCTGCCTCACGGGGCGCTTTTTACATGCCGCCACCTGACAACCGCACTCCAGGTACGTATTTTTTAAGCTCTGATCCCAAACAGCAACCCTTGTACAACCTTGAGGCCTTAAGTTTACATGAGGCAGTTCCCGGCCATCATTTACAAAATGCCATCGCCCAAGAACAGGACGTACCGGAATTCCGCCGCACTCTCAATCATTCTGCGTTTGCTGAAGGTTGGGGTTTATATTCAGAGCGCTTAGGCAAAGAAGTGGGCTTTTATGAAAACCCCTACAGTGATTTTGGCCGCCTTGGTTATGAAATGTGGCGTGCCGTGCGGCTAGTGGTTGATACAGGTATTCATGCCTTCGGTTGGACACGCCAGCAAGCAGTTGACTATTTAGCCTCACATACAGCTTTGACTGAAAAATCGGTTAATGATCAAATTGACCGTTATATCAGTTGGCCAGGTCAGGCCCTTTCCTACAAAATAGGGGAGATTAAAATTCGTCAGTTACGCGCCAAAGCAGAAAAAGCCTTAGGCAGTAAATTTGATTTACGTCGTTTTCATGACACCGTAATTGGTCAGGGTTCATTGCCGATGGATGTATTAGAGGATGTCATAGACGAGTGGATTAAAGTGCAACAAAAAGCCTAAAGCGAAGTCCTACACCTAAACTAATCGGTGTATTAGCTTGGGCTGCTAATAGCCCAAGCTGCTGTTATTCCTGAAAGCTTAACGCTTTGCCCGAGCCGGACGACCGCTTGGTTTGTCAGTACCACCAGCCTTATTATGCGGCTGATTATCACTAAAACGCGTTAAACCCTGCTGCGCTTTGGCGGCATTTGGATTTTTACCTTTAGCCACGGCTTTATTCACTGAGCGTTTGGCAAAGTCTTTTTGGTCGCGACCTTTCAGTTCATTGCGACTTTCTGCAGGCACCAAACACTTAGGCCCGCTGCCAATCAAGTGGGCCTTACCCATCTCTATTAAAGTTTTACGCAATAAAGGCCAATTGGCCGCATCGTGATAACGTAAAAAAGCGCGATGCAAACGGCGATGAATTTCACCCTTAGGCACATTCACCACTTCACTTTTGTGATTAACCTTGTGTATCGGGTTTTTACCGGTGTGATACATGGTAGTCGCATTTGCCATGGGAGATGGATAAAAATTTTGTACTTGATCGAGTTTGAAATTACGCTCTTTTAACCACATGGCTAAGTTAAGCATATCAATATCTTCAGTGCCTGGGTGGGCTGAAATAAAATACGGGATCAGGTATTGCTCTTTACCCGCTTCCTTACTGTATTTTTCAAACATGGCTTTGAATTTATCGTAGCTGCCCATGCCCGGTTTCATCATTTTATCCAATGGCGCTTTTTCGGTATGCTCTGGGGCAATTTTTAAATAGCCACCTACGTGATGGGTAACAAGTTCACGGACATAGTTTGGGTCCTCTACCGCCAAGTCATAACGCACTCCAGAGGCAATCAGTACTTTTTTCACCCCCTCCACAGCACGGGCTTTACGGTATAAATCCACAGTAGGCGTTTGATCGGTGTCTAAGTGGCCGCAAATATCTGGCCATACGCATGATAAACGCCGGCAGGTTTGCTCTGCTTTGGGGCTTTTACAGCGCAGCTTATACATATTAGCTGTTGGCCCGCCCAAGTCAGAGATAACGCCGGTAAAACCGGGGACCTTGTCGCGAATTTGTTCTATTTCGCGAATGATTGACTCTTCAGAACGGCTTTGGATCACGCGTCCTTCATGCTCAGTAATAGAACAAAAAGTACAGCCACCAAAACAACCGCGCATAATGTTGACTGAAGTTTTGATCATGTCGTAAGCTGGAATTTTAGCTTTGCCATAACTCGGATGCGGCACCCGCGCATAGGGCAAATCAAACACCGCATCCATTTCTTCGGTTTCTAAGGGAAAGGCCGGCGGGTTGATCCAGACAATGCGATCACCATGGCGCTGCGCTAAAGCACGAGCACAACCTGGATTCGTTTCCTGATGTAATATCCGCGAAGTATGGGCATAGTGGGTTTTTTCGGCGCGCACCACATCATAAGGTGGTAATAACACATAGGTATACTCCCATGGTTTGCGCCTTTCCGTGCCAGCCTTATAAGGCTGCACTACCACGGGTTTGGCTTTTTGCAAATCAATAGCGGCTTGTTTTTCGGCTTCAGATGAAACAGCACACTTATCTTCAATGTTTTCATACGGGCTGATGATAGGATCGATTTTACCAATCACATCAACATGGGTTGAATCTACGCCTTGCCAACCGGGCAAAGGCTCTTTACGAATAACCGCTGTACCGCGAATATCTTGCATTTGTTCGATAGTTTCACCGGCAGCAAAACGATGAGCCATTTCTAATAAAGGGCGTTCAGCATTACCAAACATTAACATGTCGGCTTTAGAATCAAACAATACACTGCGACGCACTTTATCTGACCAATAATCATAATGGGCAATGCGGCGTAAGCTGGCTTCAATACCACCGATAACTACGGGTTTTTTATAGGCTTCTTTACAGCGTTGGGTGTAAACCGTTACAGCACGATCGGGGCGTTTGCCGCCTTCGTTGTTGGCAGTGTAAGCATCATCATGGCGCAATTTACGATCAGCGGTATAACGGTTGATCATCGAATCCATGTTGCCCGCGGTGACTCCAAAAAACAGATTGGGCTCGCCTAACTGCATAAAATCATCTTTAGAATGCCAATTAGGTTGGCTAATAATACCAACACGAAAGCCTTGCGCTTCAAGGGTGCGACCAATAACTGCCATGCCAAAACTAGGATGGTCAATATAGGCATCACCAGTGACAATAATAATGTCGCAACTATCCCAACCTAGGTCGTTCATTTCTTGGCGTGACATAGGTAAAAATGGCGCTGGGCCGTAACATTCTGCCCAATATTTGGGGTACGAAAACAAACCACGTTCGGCTTTCATTCGTTCAGTGGATTTAACACGGCTGACAGGTTGGATAGTGGGCATAGGTTCTCTAAAAACAGGTGGTCAAAAAATCGGCGCGATTATAGCAGATGTGGATTAAGCCAAACAGCACAATTGCTGACATTTATATGCCCCTTCTAAGTCTTGGGCTAAAATCAATGGCCTTGTTGCTTTGTCTAAATATTAATAATTGTTCGCAATCGATTGTCACAAGAAGTGTTGATCAGTTTTTATTGCAATCTATCTTGGCTTTATTTGTATTAAGTTTGTTATTTACCCACCAGAGCGGTTTTACAGACCGGCATTTTGTGCCCTCTCGACAACAGCAATGCGCAATTAATAGGCATCATTCGCACCACCGAAGTGCGGCTTTGTAAACAGATTAATGTCTAAAGGGTAATCAAGCCCTTTAAAAAATAGCATTGCAGACAATAATTAATACTGGCTCATTAATTGCTGACTAAACATTAAAGCCAGAATCAAAGATGATTCTGGCTAACGCATTGAGCGAATTGGATAACGACGTCCTTCACCCATCTAAACATTTAGATGTGGTGCAGGACGTCGTTTTTTTTTGGCTCCGGTTTATGCTTGCCTCTCGTTAAAGCATAAATCAGGACTGCCGCTCAGTGTCATAACAAAGGGCCTTCATAGGGCGCAAATTTAACCACTTTTATACATAAACGATGAGGTATACCCATGTCCTATTTAGTTCCTTCGGAGTTCGTCACCAAAATGGTGGATGCAGGTGAGTCAAAAATATTTATGTCTACCCGAGATACATTGATCAGAGCCTTTATGGCTGGGGCTATCTTGGCATTGGCGGCAGTATTTGCCATTACTATCGCGGTGCAAACCGGGGTTTTCCTGATCGGAGCCATCTTGTTCCCAGTTGGCTTTTGTATGTTGTATTTAATGGGTTTTGACCTACTTACTGGGGTTTTTGTATTAACACCTCTGGCACTTATCGATAAACGTCCGGGTGTCACTGTCAAAGGCATACTGCGCAACTGGGGCTTAGTTTTTTTAGGTAACTTTGCCGGCGCATTGACGGTCGCCATCATGATGGCCTTCATCTTTACCTACGGTTTTAATACCGACCCCGGCGCAGTAGGTGCCAAAGTTGCCAGTATTGGTGAAGCGCGTACCTTGGGTTATGCCGAATATGGCACTGCAGGTTGGTTTACGATTTTTATTCGTGGCATGTTGTGTAATTGGATGGTGTCTTTAGGTGTTGTTGGCGCGATGATTTCTACTAGTGTGAGTGGCAAAGTCATCGCCATGTGGATGCCGATATTTTTGTTCTTTTTTATGGGTTTTGAACATTCGGTAGTCAACATGTTTTTGTTTCCTTTTGGCTTGATCCTCGGTGGTGAATTTTCAGTGATGGATTATTTTATGTGGAACGAAATTCCCACGGCCCTGGGTAACTTAGTTGGTGGCTTAGCTTTTACCGGCTTAACCCTGTATAGCACCCATATCAGAACCGGCGCGAAGCGCCCTGTTAACGCCTAATTTTTTCATTACTAATACTTATCTTTTAGCCTCTTCAGGTGAAGAGGCTACTTTATTGGAGGACACCAACATGACAGCTCTTATGTCGAGAAACGAAGTAACCGAACTGGTTGTAATTCAAAAAATGCGCAAAAGCCTAACTTGGCTTGAATTAGCCCAAGCTATTGGCCTTAGTAAGGAGTGGACCACTGCCGCTTTACTCGGTCAAATGACCTTAAATAGTAAGCAGGCAACTATCCTAGGTAAAATGTTAGACCTACCTGAAGCTGCAATATTTCAGTTGCAAGTGGCGCCCTATAAAGGATCTTTGCCAACCGCGGTGCCAAGCGATCCACTGATCTATCGCTTTTATGAATTAATTTCGGTCTATGGTTCTACTTTTAAAGCCTTGATCCATGAAGAATTTGGTGACGGCATTATGAGCGCCATTGACTTTGATATGGACTTACAGCGCCAGAATGATGCTAAGGGCGATCGAGTAAAAATCACTATGTCAGGTAAGTTTTTACCTTATAAAAGTTATTGAGTTTTATTCGATGACTAAGCAGCTAAAGATAGTTTCAGGGCAGTACTCTGATCAGGGCCGAAAGGCAATTAATCAGGACTGTCTTGGCCTGTTAGTGCCCAATGAAATACTGTTACATAGCAAAGGCATTGCCATGGGCATTGCTGATGGTATTAGTAGTAGTTCGGTCAGCCAAGTAGCCAGTCAAGCTGTCATTAAAGGCTTTTTAGATGATTACTTTTGTACCTCAGAGACCTGGTCGGTAAAAAAATCTGCTACTCAAGTACTTAATGCACTTAATTCTTGGCTTTTTTGCCAAACGCAAAAAAGTGAGTTTCGTTTTGAGCGAGATAAAGGCTATGTATGCACCTTAAGTGCTGTAATACTTAAGTCGACCAGCGCTCACTGGTTTCATGTAGGCGATGCCAGAATATATGTGTTACGGGACAATAAATTACAGCAAGTGACCAATGATCATCGCCACTGGCTGAATGAAAAAGACAGCCAATTAAGTCAAGCCATGGGTATACATAATACCCTAGAGCTGGACTGCGGCTCTTTTGCCCTGCAACAAAACGATATACTCCTGTTAATGACCGATGGTATTTATGAGTTTGTCAGTGACGAGCAACTAATCAAGATTATTAATCAACATGGAAATGAGCTTAATGATGCAGCGAAGTTAATTGCCGACCAGGCGTTTAATAATAATAGCGATGATAATTTAAGTGTCCAGCTCGTTAAAATAGACTCTCTGCCGACAATTGATTTAAAAGAAAAACTCCAGCAATTGACCGAGTTACCTTTCCCGCCGATGCTTGAAGTCAGAGCTCAATTCGACGATTACCTCATAGTTAAGGATGTTTATGCCAGCAGTCGCAGCCATGTTTATCTTGCGCAAGACCTTAAGGGCAAAGACGATGAACGGCCGCTTATAATCAAAACACCTTCTATGGATTTGCGAGATGATGCTGCCTATCTTGAACGTTTTTTACAAGAAGAATGGATTGCTCGGCGGATCAATAATCCCCATGTACTCAAACCTTATGAACAAAAACGGCAGCGTCAATTTTTATATATTGCCTTTGAATATATCGAGGGACAAACATTAAGCCAATGGATGATAGACAACCCGACGCCCAAGCTAGAGTCAGTGCGTAATATTATTGAGCAGATTGCGACTGGTTTAGGCGCTTTTCACCGACTCGAAATGCTGCATCAAGATTTACGCCCACAAAATATTATGATCGATAAATCTGGTGTGGTAAAAATCATCGATTTCGGTTCAACTTTAGTGGCGGGTTTAGCAGAAATAGCGAGCCCACTTGCTCAACAAAGCATGCTTGGCACCGCTCAATATAGCGCACCTGAATATTTTCTAGGTGAGGCAGGTAGCACACAGTCCGATTTATTTTCATTAGCCGTGATTACTTATCAAATGCTGACCGGCAGACTCCCCTTTGGCGCCCAAGTGGCAAAAGCCCGTACTCGTGCAGCACAAAAAAAGTTACATTATCAAAGCGCTCTCCATGACGAAAAAGATATTCCGGCCTGGGTAGATGCAACCCTAAGAAAAGCCCTACA
>Ga0163215_101357_pt1 | contig 15555 bp, 8 predicted proteins | sample SynspAceP_FD_185934 | JGI IMG/M metagenome (GOLD analysis project Ga0163215, IMG submission 185934) | Saline lake microbial communities from Ace Lake in Antarctica - Synechococcus sp. Ace-P (Hybrid Assembly) | ecosystem: Environmental > Aquatic > Non-marine Saline and Alkaline > Saline | place... | reverse complement strand
GAAAACCTAGAGAATAACGGTTTACTCTGGGAATGGAGTGGTTCTGCGTACCGTCCATATCCTGGTTTTAAGGCCATAGAAGGTGCTTTGGGCGAGTATAACGGTAAGTTTATGGTAAATCAGATGGTGCTAAAAGGCGGTTCTATTGCCACGCCTACCAATCATTTAAGACCAACCTACAGGAATTTTTTCCACGCAGATGAGCGTTGGATGTTTTCTGGTATTCGTTTTATTTATCGTTAAAAGCATATTTTTAGCTAAACATAAGACACCATGCTCAAAACGACTTCAACCTTTTTTCAACTTTAGCATTTACCCATGAATCACTCAGTAAAACTGCAAAAAATAGAAGCAGTTAATATCAATAAACGTTTTGAAAATGATGTTTTAGAGGGCTTAACTCAGCACCCAAAAGCTATTCCTTCAAAATATTTCTACGATGATGCAGGAGATCGGCTTTTCCAAAAAATCACCACTTTAGGTGAATATTACCTTACTAGATGCGAAAAAGAAATTCTGCATGAACAAGTCGCTCAGATAGCTGAAATACTTACAGATACTGAGCGAGTACGTGTTATTGAGTTAGGCGCCGGTGACGGTCATAAAACCATCCCATTTTTAAAGCGTTTAGCCGAGCTAGGTGTAAATGTTGATTTCGTGCCTGTTGATATTTCTGAAGATGTTTTGCAGCAGCTTGCTAAAAAGTTTAAAGAAATTATTCCTGAAGGCAGTATACACCCGTTTTCGGCAGACTATTTTAATGTGCATTTCCCAGAATATAATGGAACCACCTTTTGGATGTATATGGGTTCAACTATCGGGAATTTGACTAAAGACAAAGCCATAGGTTTACTCAAAAATTTGAGAGATTCTGCCAAAGAAGGCGATATTATTGGATTGGGCTATGATTTACGAAAAGATCCGACTACTATTTTGGCTGCTTATAACGATAAAGAAGGCATAACGGCAAAGTTTAACCTGAATTTATTGTCGAGAATAAACCGAGAATTAGGCGCAAATTTTAATCTAGCTGATTGGAAGCATTACCCCATTTATGACGTAATAACGGGTGAAGCCAAAAGTTATTTACTTAGCCAAAAACAGCAGACCGTATACTTCCCAAAAAGTGAACAAACGATTCAATTTGAAGCATGGGAGGCTATTCATACCGAAATTTCTAAAAAATTTAGTAGCCTAGAGATGAACCAGATTTGTTTGCAAGCTGGCTGGAAAGCGAAAGCCGTTTTAACAGACAAAGCAGCAAATTATGCGCTAAGTTTTTATGAAATCATCTCTTAGTATCTAGCTATGTCAGACTTTAACGACATCGTATTTAGAAAAGCAGTATTTAGTTGGGAATCAGTATTATTAAATAACCCTATTTAATAGCCAAAATCATGAATCGTAAACGCTTTTTAACAAACTCATTGCTAGGTATAGCTGGTATGGCAACAGTTCCCGGCTATTTAATGGTGAAAAAAAATCGATCAGTGTTTGCGCTACAAGCAGAGGCAAACTTGCTAAGTCTTAGGGGCGGAGTTCACGTATTTACCATGAGTGGTGGCAGCATGGGGGCTTATTTGAGTGAGGGACATTCTGTTGTAATAGATTCGCAATATCCCGATAATGCAAAAGAGGCTTTAAAACAGCTAAAAGAAAAGGGCTTGGCAGAGCGTTTATTGCTTTGTAATACGCACCATCATGGTGATCATACTGGGGGGAACGATGTTTTTGCGGAAGAGGGAATGACCATTTTAGCGCATACAGCGGTGCCTATTTTAATGAAAAAGCAGGCGGAAGAACGTAGCAGGCCATTAGCCGCAATTCCCACAGAAACCTTTGAAAGCGCAATAGAAAAACAATTGGGTCAAGAGAAATTGGCTGCACGACATTTTGGACTAGCGCATACAGGTGGCGACGCTGTTTTTCATTTTACGGAAGCTAATGTTGCCCATGTTGGTGATTTGGTTTTTAATGACGTTTATCCATTTATTGACCCAAATGGTGGTGGGAATATTGCCGGTTGGATTGAAGTTCTTAAAGGTATTGAAGCATATTATGACGCTGACACCCTTTTTATTTTCGGTCATGGAAAAGAGGTAACCGGCTCGTTAGACGATGTGGCTAGAAAGCGTGAATACTTAGAGAAATTACTAAGTGAAGCCCAAAAAGCCGTAGCCAACGGAATTGATAAAGAAGCTTTTAAAACCAATGATGCCATGGCTTTTGCGGGCAGAAATGAGATGTGGGATGGTGCAAAGGTTATGAACTTAGAACGCGCTTGGGAACAAGCCAGCGAGTTGAAATAAAAAGTCTATATGGATCTATTAGCACTCACAAAACTAGCGGTAGACGCTGCTTTAGTAGTTTTAGCGCTATTGGTTCAGCGTATAATTTATCCATCTTTCGAGAAGATTTTCTCCGATCATTTTTTATCATGGCACGAAACCTATACCAGTGAGATAGGACGCATAGTGGCTCCTTTAATGCTGGCGCAACTGGCTTTGTCTAGCTATATGCTTTGGCATAATTCGTTCAGTTCGTTAAGTGTGCTCATTTTTGTTCTAGTGCTACTAACTTGGATAGATACCTTTGCTAGAGCCATGCCGCTACATGCTCAGCTGCAACAAATAAAGTCAACAAAAGAGCAACAAACTATAGCGCGTAAACTGGTTAAAGTGAATTTTCCAAGAACACTTATTTGGATCGCTATTTTTGCTCTACAGCTATACAGCTTAGTTACATAGCAATCATCAAACGGCATATTTATGGAAGATCTATTCTCATTAAAAGGCAGAAATCTTATTGTTACAGGTGGAAGTAAGGGAATTGGTGAAGCCACAGTTTTACTGGCTTTATCTAAAGGGGCAAATGTACTTGCCGTTGCTAGAGGCGAAAAGGGGTTAGCGAACTTAGCAAAAAGAGTTCAAGAAGAAGAGTTAGCCGTTTTTGGAAGCAAAATTTCTCAAAAATCGCAATTTGAAACACTTGCAGTAGATGTAGCAACGCAAGAGGGCCGAGATGCCATCGTAGAAAAGCTAAGAATTGTTTTTGGCAATGAATTACACGGCTTGGTTAATAACGCAGGTACTAATATCCGTAAGCAGGTTCAGGAATACACCGATGTGGAATGGCGCACAATTATTGAGCTCAATCAACATGCGCCTTTTGAACTTTGTAGAGCGCTATATCCACTTTTAAAGAACGCAAATGTTGGCGCAAGCATAGTGAATGTGGCCTCTGTTGCTGGTTTTATGGATGTACGAAGTGGCACACCTTACGCCATGAGTAAATCTGCTATGATTCAAATGAGTAGATCGTTGGCTTCAGAATGGGCTACAATTCCCATAAGAGTAAATAGCGTTTCGCCTTGGTATACAAAAACGCCACTGGTAGAACCCGTTCTCAAAGATTCAGCACGACTGCAAAAAATCATTGAAAATACCCCATTAGGTAGAATTGCTGAAGCTAGCGAAGTAGCTAGTGTCATCTGCTTTTTACTGATGGAAGCCTCTTCTTATATGACGGGACAGAATTTAATTACCGACGGCGGTATGAGTATTCAAGCATTGTAAGAAGCTTAAAGTACGGGTCGTTTTACGATCCATTTTATAGCTTGAAAAACTGCAGCATAAGCGATTATTAAAGCCGGTAAACCGCCAAGATTAGACAAGATTCTGATTCCGTCAAGGCCTGTTGTGGCACCTTCGCCAGAAAAAGCGACCATAATCCAGGTGATCAAGCCTATTAAAAGTCCCCATGCAATTTTTGTAATAAAATGGGCTTCAGGCTTTTCGGGTCGAATATTATTGCTGCTTAATGCGCTCATAGCCGTGGTATTAGAATCGGCTGCAGTTACATAAGAGATGAAAACAGCAATTAAGAAAAGTATACTGGCGGGAATAGCAAGGGGATAGTCTTTAATGAGTTCAAAAACCAATTGCCCATTTCCCTCACTGTTGAGAATTTGATTTAAGGGGAAGTTTACACCTGATAAATCGGCCAGTAAAGCATTCCCACCAAAAATAATCATCCATAAAATGGCGAATAATGAAGGGTATACTAAGTTAAAGCGTATAAAAGTTCTGACGGAATAACCCACTCCAATTCGTGCAAGAAATAAGGCTGTGATGGGGGTCCAAGCTAGCCAGTTTGTCCAATAAAAAATGGTCCAATCATTTGCCCAAGTTCTATCAGTTCCAGGAAGTACACCCATTAAGGCTTGGTTGAAAAAGTTGCTCGCTGAATAAGCAAAAGCATCAAAACTTAGTGTGGCTAGAGCTTCAAAAGAACCAAAAATGAGGACAAAACCAGCCAAGACAAAAAAGATTTTCGCATTAATATTAGATAACCAGCGAATGCCTTTTCTTAGCCCACTAACAGAAGATATAATAAAAGCAAAAACTACAATAATGCACAGGATGGCTAAATTTTTGGGGTTTACTGCAAATGGTATGAAGCGATCAATGCCGCCATTTAGCAATAACAAGCCAGCGCCTAAAGAAGCAGACATACCTGCAACCAAGCTAAAAAGGGCAAACGAGTCGATTATTCCCGCATAGTTATTCTCAGAAATAGTTTTTCCAAATAAACTAGCCAGAGAAAAACGGTTGCCTTCATTATAAAATTTTAGTGCAAATACTACCGAGACAAGGGTATAAATACCATAAGGAATGATACTCCAGTGGGTGAAAAGAGTTGACAAAGAAAAAATGGCCGTTTCTGGTGTTCCGGCTTCTAAACCTTCGCCATTTGGGGGCTGATGTAAATGAAAAATGGGTTCTGATGCACCCCAAAATAAAATTCCTGTTGCAATAGTTGTGCAAATGGTAACATAAAACCATTGCGGTTTAGTGAATAACGGGGTGGCACTTGCACCTCCTATAACTTGCTTGCCCACTGGACTTACATATAATGCTATGACCACAAACAAGAAAAGCAAAGCAGATAGGCTAAATATAGGGCCTATAACATGCAGCATTTGTTGATTTAGCGCATCTATGACTTCTAAAAAACTGCTTGGGTTTACCATAGCAATGCATGCAGTAATGCCGAACAAACCGAAAATGGGCCAGAAAACACCTTTTCGAAGCGATAGAGTAGGGAGTTTTAAATTCATGCATTAACCTAAGAAGACCATGAGACAAAAAAAAAGCGAAAGGTTATCAACCTTTCGCGTTAAACGAATCATAGTCGTTTTTAGTCCCTAAGTCATTAATTGACTACCCAAATATAAGAGGTATCCATCTTAAATCAAATTCTATTCTTAACCAATTCTAAAAAAAATTTAATAAGTAAGTAAGTCAATTTAAATTAATCTAGCTAATTGCCTATTAGACAAGTAGTTAGCTATTAAAAAAGTCAATTTAGTAAATCATTCTTCGTGGGTATCTGAATAAATTATTACAGAAATACTGAGCTTGCCATAATAATCTAAATTATGGTCTACATACTCAGTGTATTTAGCAAAGACAGCGACTGATTTATCTTAGCATTTTATTCTTGGAACTCAATTTGTCGAAATATTGTGGTAAATGCAGAATAACACAGGTTAGAAAAGGACAAATTTCTTTAAGAGCAAATAAAATTTTACAAAGTCACCGCTTTTTAGTTCAATAAAATTAGATGAAATGCTCAGAATCATGCAAAAACCGATAAAAAAAAAGACTATAGTAATGGAAGGTAGATGCAGTTAAGTCTAATTGTAAAAAAATGTAATAAATTATTAACCGACTTAAAATGCAACTTCTTTAACCGATTGGCGCTCTTTTTGTAATGAAGCCTTAGTATATTATTCAATATCAGTACCAAAGCCACATTTTTTATTAAAACTCTCACCAAATATTATCAAAAATCTTTTCTAGCAGAAGGTTTTATGCACTCATTTAGGGTACTTGTAAAGGCAATTGCATTTGTATGTTCCTTGGCTTTTATTGCATTACCCAATTTAGATGCGCAATTTTTAGGTGATGAGTCCGAAAACGGTCTTGAAAGTGTTGATATTGACGGTGATGGTGATTTAGATGTAGTTAGCCTTTCTGCGGTTGATCGAGAATTTAGGATTTTTATTAATAACAATGGTACGTACGATAAAATAGCTATTCAGTCATTTCCTGAGGATGGTGATTTTAACGTTAATGGGGTCTTTACCATTAACGATTTTAACAATGATGGCGCTCCAGACGTCGTTATTGTTCTTATCGAACCTGATGGTGAGTATATGATACTTTCTTATATCAACGTACTACATACATCAAGTACCACCTCAAATAATTTTGAATCAAACCCTGATCAAGATGCTAATACTTTTGTAACAATGACTGTAGGTGGGGTTAACTACTTCAGAAGGCAAATTGTTGATTCTAATTTAGAGAGAATTATAAGCATGGACTCTGGTGATATTGCTGCAGATGGTGATATGGACTTGATATATGCTCATTTAACAACTACGGAAAGCCTCAGAAGAGCTCGATGGTTACGGGGTTCTTCAAGTGGCTCAGGAGCGTCAACAGTTTTTTCTCTTGATAATCCCGTAGAAATCAGAATTCAGCCTACTCCGTCTCCTGTAGGAGGTAACATCAATGGAATTAGAGATGTTTATCATCTTCGTTTGGCAGACCTAAATGGAGATATTTATCCTGATTTAGTGTCTTATTCTGTTGGCGATGTTTTTAATCCCCCCCCATTTAATGGTATCGATATACCTGCAATACATACCTATGGATATGATGCCTCGCCTGGAGAAAATAATTTCCTGTTTATAGAGGAAGATATTGGAGCTGTTGAAATTAATAATGCAGATGGTAGTATAAATACGCCTAATGGTTTTGAGATACGGGATTTAGACGGTGATGGAGATCTTGAAATGATTATTGTTTCTACAAATCCAACGTCGGGTATTACCAATATTTTAGTTGCAGGGGATAATCAGAACGATAACACCTTCTTTGATATTGAAATCCCGATATCATTAGGAGATTTCACAGATTTTGAGCTAGTAGACACCGACAATGATGGGGTGGTTGATCAAATTGTTGTTCTTACCAACAATATTACCGCAACAGACACTACTAGCACCGTCTCTACGTATACATTCCAACCAACAGATAATAACGGCAGTGGTACTGATGCATTTGTATTAGACACAGAAACTGTGCTCGATGAGCCTGCTTTTGCCATCGTTATTGTTCAAGATGAGAACGGTAATTCAATTCCTGTTACTGACTCAGATGATACTTCGACATTATCGCCACCACCAAACCCGCCAGCCCACACCACAGGCACACTAATAGGTGATGAAAGCGCAAATGGGATGATTAGTATTGACATTGATGGCGACGGAGACGAGGACGTTTTTAGTGCCTCTAATAGAGAAAAGGTGCTAAGATGGTTCAGAAATAACGGAAATGGTTCTTTTACAGCCGTAACAATAGATACGCCTTTAGTTCTAAATGGTGTTTTAACAGCAGCTGATTTTAACGGCGACGATGTTATTGATGTTGCTGTAGTTATAGGACCGGATTCAAATGATGAATATGATATTCACATTTACCTAAATATGCTTCCTCAAGAAAGTGGAAGTCCTAGCCCAGATACAGGGGATAATTTCGAAACAGGTGAAACCGGATCCGCTGCTTATACCTCAACAAATGGCTTTAGACGTTTTCTTGCTGCTACAGAGATGGATCGTATTACTTCCATGGTAAATATTGATCTAAATAATGACGCTGATCTAGATATTATTTTTACGCAATTTAATGGCGGTGGTAGAACTCAGCGTTTGACAAATGAAAATAATGAATCAATTGATCGGTCAAGTAATTTTAATACTGGTAGACGCAATAGAAACGTGATTATTATTCGTGTAGGCGATTACAATAATGATGATAATGAGGACTTAGTTTACGTATCAGAACAAAGCGGCGACCCTCGTCTCGTAATATCTAGAAGTAGTGCTTCAGGTGGTTTCAGTAATAATACGAGTACGGTTATTCTAAACGAAAGTACCGTTAATTCTGCTTCTGATTTAGCTTTAGTTAATTTAGATGGCGATGTAGGTGGTGATTTTGAAATAGTATTGGCAAATACAGATGAAAATGGGATTACTTCGATTGTTATACTTGGTGATACCATAAACGATGATACTTTTGATGATATAGAAACATCAATAACAGGAATTTCTAATTTCCTAGGTTTTACAATAACTGATGCTGATGGCGATGAGGATCGTGATTTAACCATTTTGACCACAGATGAAGGTGCGGGAACAAGCCAAGTTATTACCTATATCTTTGCTGATGATCTTAATAATGGCAGTGGTCAAGATGCTTATACAGCAGGGGATCCGATTAATCTAGGTGAGCTCTCCTTTGGAATTGTAATTGTTGGAGATGATGACGGCAATATTTCCATAATTAATGACACAGATAATACCGCTGCACTCATCGAAAAAATTGGTAATAGACTTAACCTAGATTACTTTCAAGGTTGGAATTTAATAGCGCAACCTGGCCAGCAAATTGCTCAAAGCAACTACTTTGAAACCATAGAATCGCCAGATTTACCTGTATTTTTTGAGCTACAAAGTGGCAACACTTTTGGGTTGGCTGAAACGCCTGTAGAAGGTGTGGGCTATTGGGTATTCTATGATTCTGACCCCGCAGCAGTGACTGTCACGGCTAAAATAAATAATAAAACAACGGTTGATATAAGTGAGGGGTGGAATCTTATAGGTTCAGGTTCACGAAAAACCTCTGTCCAAGTTTTGTATGATTTGTATCCATCTGTAGCTAATGATGGCTTAAATATATTTGCCTATAACGGTGCATCCTCTTCTTTTTTACCATTAAGCAATACAGGAACAGCAGACTCACTAAGGCCTGGACAAGGGTATTATTTTGAGGCTCCTACTGCAGTAAATAATGTTGATATTAATGGTCTTAAAATTGCAGTTCCTACAGATGAGACCATAGCAGAAATTGTAGAGACAGTGGTACCTTTTTATCTTGGGATTAATGAAAGATATGAGCAAAAGATGAAGCTTAATTTTTCGCGAGAAATACGAATGCCACCTAGTATGACAGCCAAAAAATCTTGGTTACTTGGCATAAATGATGATCAATTATTTAGTAATACTGATACCAAAGCTCAACTTTATTACGAATCAGATGTCATAAATAGTTTGACAATACGATTAGACTCGGTTGATCAGGCAGGTTATTTATTGATTGACGAGATTTTTAAAGTATACCCTAATTATTCACTGAGTTTACCATATAAAGATTTATCAGGAATTATGTCTTTAGAGTGGGTTAGCGAGGCTGCAGATAAAGAAGATGGTGATACCCTAGTGGGAATAAGTTCTGACGACATTAATAATTACGAAACTAAGTTAGCTGCAAATTATCCTAACCCATTTAATCCAACTACAACTATACCTTATTCTATATCTGAACCACAAGATGTAGTAATAACTATTTATAATATGAGTGGCCAAAGGGTATGGGTTAATAATTTAGGTGTTCAGTCTGCTGGTAGGTATGCAGTAACTTGGAATGCAGCTAATATGGCATCGGGTGTTTATTTGGTAGAAATGAGAACATCAAAGAATATTCGCCAACTGCGGCGCATGACCTTAATGAAATAGGAAAATAAGGGAAAAGGAAGAAGGAGTATCTCGGCTACGCTTGATAACCAGGAGAAAGGAAAAATTCTAGTCAGAACGTCTTCCTGAACAAAGAGTGAAGCGATTCGCCGCGGCGAACAGGATCTAAATCGATTGTAGGAGAAAGGAGAAATTCTTGCTTAATCGTTCGTCTTAGCCATAAAATCTTTGAAGAGCAAAAGCGGTATTAAATTCCATCAGTTGGCAAAAAATTCGGTGAAAACAGAAGTTTTAATAAGATTTAATCCATGTAAATTTTTGTAAACGCTCGATGAGCGTTACAATTTGTCAGACAAAGAGTACAAAAAACACGTTCAAATCAATTTAAGGCACTTTTTCCAAGTATTTACGAGTGTATTTTTTTATAGACTACAGTGTTTATTATTAAGGATTACAAATTGTTTTGATGCTTGGCAAAGCGGTATTTTAATTGTGAGTTAATAGAACAAGTTCATCAACGAACTATTCGGTATTTGCGAAAACAACTTTGACAAAAATTTTATCATACATAAGAACTCAAGAGAGGATCTCCCTTAAATGAAAACCCAACCGCTACAAAATTATAAAAGAGCCTTGTTCACAATAGTGACAATTACTCTTTTAGCACTTAGCAGCCTAGTGCGCGCTCAGGAATTACCTCCTATGCCAGATTTAGAGGCATTGAAAGCTTCAGCTCCTACGCTCACATCAGTTTCTAATTATGAAGGTGTATTTATTCTAACACCGTCTCAAACAAATACAGGTAACTCTGCTCCTTTTTCTCCATTCATTTCTTTTGGTTTTAATAGTGGAGCTTCTGATAATTACAATATTGGTTATATAACAGGAACTACTTTTGAAGATTTCCCATTAATTCCCACTCCTTTTACCAGCTTGAACAGACTGTCTGTTAAGAGAAAAGCAAATACTACGGGTTTTACCGTTTTTAGTAATTGGACACGTGATATTCGTGCTCAAACCAAGCAGACTTTTGAAATAGACGTACTTAAGCCAAATGCAGTTACTTCTATAACATTGACTTTTAGTGGTACAGATATATATAATGGTGCTGATGTTGTTACTGTTTATACAGATTCTAATGATAAAAGCGGCTCTACAATTTGGCAATCTGTTAATGGAGCTGCCCTAACAGCTTTGTCACAAGTTGCTTCAGTAACAGACAAAGACTTTGCAACAGCTGCAACAACATTCTATGTGGAATTTGCTTCTTTTGCTGATCTACCACCTATTCCAGGATTAGTAACATCTGCTCAGGCTGCTGTTATTGATAATACAAATGACCTTAACACTGCTGATTTCCGGAACGGTGTTACAAACATTGACGGATTTGGCAGTGGTGCAAATTTAGCTGGTACAATTGCAGATCGTTCTACTGGAGGAGCTAATGACTTAGATGGTGACGGTACCTCAGATAGTGCAGATCCTGATGATGACGGTAATGGCATTGACGATCAAGGCTTCGGTGTTGCAATAAAAGGCGGTTGGAACTTAGTTTCTACCCCAATCAACCTTTCAGCTACAGCTTTACCTCAAACAATCTTTGGTAGCACGGCAATTAGCGAAACTGAAAATAACTTCGCATTTGAGTGGAGTGGTTCTGATTATGTTTTAGCAACTGATATGGTTCCAGGAAAAGGCTATTGGATATATTCAGATAATTTCAATGGTACAACTGCAAATTATAATACTACCTATTTTGGCGATCTGACTGGCGATTTTTCTTACAGTGAATCATTCACACTTACAGCCGATGCTTATACCTTAGTTGGTGGTGTTGTAGCAAATGCGGCTCTATCTAGCACTGATATTGCTGCGGCTTATGCCTATGTAAACGGTGGATATGCATCAATTAATGGAGGCGGTGGTTTAGATGACAATGAAATTGAAACTTCTGGTGCTAATATTATTCTACGTCCTGGTAGAGGGTATTGGTTACTCGGTGGTGGCTCTGTTGGTACACCTTCAGTTTCTGTTAGTGCTGGATTATTAGAAAATGCAAGTACACGTAACGGTGCACTACTTGCTAAAGAAAAAATTCAAGACGCTATTACTTTAATTCATGGCAATGAGTTAAACATTCAGAAGTTGCTACTTAACGCCGCTTCTGATATTATCACACCTCCTGCGCCACCTCTTTCTTTTGCTGCAACTTTAAATGGTACACACCTACAATCAGCATCTAATAATGCTGAAGTAGTGGTAATGAGTGCAACGGAAGATGTAACACTTACTTTTACCTCAGCTGACTTAAATGCTAAATTAGAAGTAAATGTAGATGGTGAAATTCGTTCTCTAGGTGCTGGTCAGTCTACAATAATTACGAATCGTGGTTCATATACTTTCAAAACTGCTATTGTTAAAGAAGACATTTTTGAAAGTGAGTTACCTTCTGATTTAGTATTAGATCAAAACTATCCTAACCCATTCAACCCGGTTACAGCAATTAGCTACTCTGTTAATCAATCTATGGCAGTTCAGTTAAACGTATATAATATGAACGGTCAATTGGTTACAAAATTAGTTAATGAAACTCAAGGCGCTGGCTCTTACACTGTTAGCTTTGATGCATCTAGATTATCAAGTGGATTGTATATCTATCGCTTGATTACTCCTAGTGGTATTGTAACTAAAAAAATGACCCTACTTAAATAATTCGTTAGGTAGTACATAGTTATTTTTATAAAAAAGCTGGGCCTATGGGTTCGGCTTTTTTTTATTAACGAGTTAACATTTATTTCTCTCAGCTTATTTTACTATGGGTTACTTTAATTAGTATTTTAAGTAAAACTTTTAGCCGTATGTTTTTATTAATGAAAGAGCATTCTTCCAAGAATTTATATGAATTGGTTTAAACAACGATTTTCACACTACTCTTTTACAGCACTAAGTGTGCGTATTGCAGTATTTATTATGTTCTGTGGCTGCTTTTTGTTAGTTGAGTCTTCGCTCTTATCTCAAGATATCTCAATACCAATAAGATCCAGGTTTAGTTTAGAAGAAGGAGCTTTAATTAACTTTGGTCCTGATATTGGCTGGTCGGCTGAAGCCCGTAGAACTCCTGCGCCTCCTCAACCACCACCAGGGGCTTTTGATGTTCGTGTAATAGACGATTTTTTACCTTTATTTGAAGACATTCGTGTATTTGAAGATAGTGTTTGGTATCAATGGGAGGTTAGACTCTCGCCACTTTCGCTACCCACGGGTCAGGTTGATACAACCTTTGTTTTCTTTGATCGTTGTGAGCTATTAAATAACGCACGTCAGGCATTTATAGTAAATAGGGATTCTAGTGTAGTTATTGATATGGTAAGAGATTCAATAGCTATTATTGATAGTAAATTCAGGGTAGGGACAAGCAGGACTTTTAAGGTGTGGATTTTATCAAAAAACACCATTTCTGATGATCCTCCGTTAATTTTAGCACAACTACCTGATGCTACCTTAGACCCGAATGAGCCAAGACCATACCTAATCAATGTGTCTTCTTTTTTTGCCTCGGTTACGGGTGCACCACTTCGTTTTTCTGCGCAAACAAATACCGATTTAGTTAATCTTAGAACTACTGAAATAGGTATTGTTGAATTAATTCTCAAAGAAGGCGTTCAAGATACCAGTTTAGAAGTGATTGTAACGGCCTTTGGTGGCGGTTGCGGTTTTGTTGAACAACGTTTTACCGTAACTATTCCCGCTATTATAAATTTACCCATAGCGCTTATTCAAGAATTGCCTGATTTTGCCCTACAAGGTAACTTTCCAACAAGAGTTTTAGTAGGGAATTTGAACGAGTATTTTGTTGATGGTAATGGAACACAACCCCAATTCGCCATTAGTTTTAATGCGACTGTTGTGTCTATAGTATTATCGGGAAATGCTGTACTTGCAAGCTCAGTTAACGGAGTTTTCAACAGAGAAAGCGTAGTTACTATCATTGCTACTGATGGTGAATTTAGTACCACTGATTCTTTCATTTTAAAAATAGGTGAACCTAATAGAGTTCCCCAAAAAACCAATGACATTCCCACTATTGAAGTAGAGCCAAATTTTGGCATTTTAGAGGCACTCTATTTCAGAAACTATTTTCAAGATCCCGATAATGATAGATTATTCTACAACCTGACTTATGATCAGACGAAAATCACGGCTTTTGTACAAGGAGATACGTTGTTTTTGGCTTCTATTGCTGGGGTAAAGAATGCAAGAATTGGCGTTAATTTGAATATTTCTGATGGCTTATTGGCTATACAAGACGAATTCATTATAAGAATCAAAGATAATTTAGCGCCACAAATTGCCACATCCTTTGCTGATACTTTGCAATTAGTACCAGGCTTTAGTGAATATACTTGGATCAATTTAAACGAGTTATTTATTGATCCTGAAGACAATCAACTCACCTACAGTTTAGATGTTGAGCAAGACGGAGTAGCAAACTTCTCTATTGTTAATAATTCATTGATGATATCAGAGATTGATGGTGTACAAGACCAAGATGTGCAAGTTACTGTGATTGCTACAGATGGGATTAATATGGTTTCAAAAACCTTTAATTGCATTATCATTCAAAGTAATGTTGCACCAGTTGTAAGCACAAATACCATCGAGATTGTCCAAAATTATGCTAACGATTTAGTAATCTATATACAGCTAAAAGACTATTTTTCAGATCCAAATAGTGACTCACTTACCTATTCAATAACAGTAAGTAGTAATGTTTTAGTTATTTTATCAAATGATAGCACTACAATTGAAACCTCAGGTGAAGAACTTCAAATTCATTTAGATGCAGATTCTTCCATTCTTCGAATTACTCCACTATTTAATTCACGTTTAGATCAAGATATTTTTGTAGAAGCTTCTGACGGAGAGTTTACGGTAGGCTTGGTTATTGAATTAAATCTATTTCCGCAAGGAATTTCTCTACCGACTCAAGGCAATTTAAAAGCTGGTAAAAATTTATACAGAAGTTTTCCTAATCCGGCTCAGGTCGCATCTTCTATAAAAATTATTTATGAGATACCCGAGGGTACAAATTTGGAATCAGAATTGGCAGAAGTAAATGTGTATAATATTTTAGGCCGACTTGTGAAACAATTAGTGCGAAAAAGACAAGATTCTGGAGTTTATACTGTTAATTTTGATACTAGAGGTCTGGCTTCAGGTACATATATATACACACTTAGAACATCAAAAGGCTTAGTGTCACGTAAATTAACATTGATTGACTAACGATTCTTTTTTAGTGTTAAGCAAATGTTTAATTGAGCTAATAAAATCCAAGAGCAATTTTTTAGGATCAGTAATCGTGCCAAGCAGCGCCCGTTGTTTTTTAGGTAAATAGCGTAAAAAAAGACTAAGCTTTCATTATAATTTGAGCGATTTGAAGATTTTGAGATATTTTAGCACTCTTTAATGTTTGTAAACAAGTGTAAGCACCTTGCAAGGGGTATTTTTTTTCAAATAAAAGGCATAAAATCATAGATTAAGCTAAATAAAGAATGATTTCTACCGATTTACAAACCTCTTTTATTATAGCATGCAGTGTTTGTTATACCTAAAAAAATTGTAAAGACGATGTGGATAATGGCATAATATTTGCGGTGTATTATAGTAGTTACTAATTTTGAAACGATAGCAGTTCAATTGACCTTCGATTCTCATCATACATAAAAACTCAATACGAGGTTTTCTTAGCATTAATACTCAATCATTACAAAAATCTAAAAGCACATTCTTCCTATTGGTTACAATAACCCTTTTAGTCCTAAGCAGCGTAGTGCGCGCTCAAGAAATTCCCACAGTGCCAGATTTTGAAGCATTGAAAGCTTCTGCTCCTACACTGGCTTCTGTTACTAATTATACGGGCGTATTTACACTAACGCCTTCGCAAACTA
>Ga0163215_101355_pt1 | contig 15557 bp, 11 predicted proteins | sample SynspAceP_FD_185934 | JGI IMG/M metagenome (GOLD analysis project Ga0163215, IMG submission 185934) | Saline lake microbial communities from Ace Lake in Antarctica - Synechococcus sp. Ace-P (Hybrid Assembly) | ecosystem: Environmental > Aquatic > Non-marine Saline and Alkaline > Saline | place... | reverse complement strand
AAGGAACGCAAAGAACAAGCGCACAAAAAACTTGATAGATTAGGGTTACTTCCAGAAAAAGATGCGGCACCAGCCGCTGGGCGTCCACGCCGTTTTGTTTTCGTTAAGCCTGTAGATGAAGCAGCAGAGCAAGCGAAGGCTGATGCAATGGCAAAGTCCAATGACATCGATACCGACAGCGAAGATTTATCGCTTGATGAATTGTTGTCTGCCTTTACTGAAGAAAAGTAAGCGCAGAAATGTACAATAAAAAAAGGCTGCGCATGCAGCCTTTTTTTATGCTTGAAAAACGCAGAGCAATAAAAAATAATAATACCGGACCGTTCCGTTATATAAGGTGATGAATGTGAAAGCTTCAGTTCCAATGTCGAGTGTTCGCTATCTTTTAAAAGCCGTTGAAGAACAAGGCCTAGACCGTCAAGCTGTATTAGACAGTTTAGAAATAACACAAGATGAAATAGAGAAGAGCGATTCATTCCCTGCTTATCGATACGGAATGTTATATCAAAAAATCATGTGGCTAATGCAAGATGAATCATTTGGTATGTTGAGCGGTGGTAAAGTGCCAAATGGTACTTTTAGAATGATGTGTCTTTGTATTATTCATGCAAGAAGTCTGGCTCATGCCCTGTACCGTTGCAGTGATTTCTATGAAATCTGCCGAGGCCCAACAGTCAAACCGGTACTGATCAAAAAAGGTCGGTTTGCCATGGTGACTTTTGCGCCTTTGGATTCATCGGAAGAAGCGATTGATACGTTAGTTGTTCCTGAATCAAAAGAGCAGTTAAGAACAACACTTTCGATGTGGCATCACTTTATCTGTTGGTTGATCGGACGTCGTTTAAATCTTAAGGCCGCATATTTTACAAGTGAACGTCCTGACGACGTTGAATACTACAAAACCTTATTCCAGTCAGAAGTGAAATTTAATCAGCACGCCAATGCTCTGGTGTTTCCTGCCAGTTATTTAGACATGCCTATTGTGCAAACGGAAGACAGTTTAAGAGGCTTCTTAAAAACCGCCCCATATCAATTATTGGTGATGGTTGAAAATGATAACAGTCTTAAGTCTCAAGTGATGGCGATGCTAGGGAAAGATTTCTCGCGTGAGATGCCAAGTGCCGAAGAAGTAGCGAGTGCGCTTAATATGAGCGTTTCCACATTGCGACGTCGCTTAAATGATGAAAAAACGTCTTATCAGAATATTAAAGACGAATGCCGAAAAGAAGCCGCAATCACGTACATGAACGTGCCTCAGTTAAGCATCAATGATATCGCGGCGTTAATGGGGTTTGATGAGCCAAGCGCTTTTTTTCGTTCCTTTAAAAAATGGACGGGGATGACACCGGGGGAGTATCGAAAAAGTGAGGAATATCTTAAATTTGGCAAAGCGATGAAACGCCCATAATATTTGCTTCTAGGTTAGATTTTTTTAAGTTCTGATTGTTTTTGTTAGAAATATAGGTCTGAATTGTTATTGAGAGATTCGTCGCCTTTTAACATGCTATAGGGATACATCCGCTCGGATAACTAACCGGAGAATAAAAAATGAGCGAATACCAGTACCCAATCAATGATATTTTATTTAGTTTGCTTTGTGTTGCCCATATAGAGCGATTAACACCGTACCTTGAAGATGAGGTAGATAGCGACCTATTAGACGCTATTCTTGGTGAAGCAGGTAAATTGTCAGAGCAAGTTATTGCGCCTATCAATGCCAGCGGCGATAAAGATGGTTCGCGCGTCGAACAAGGCGAAGTGATCGAGGCTAAGGGCTTTAAAGAAGCCTTCAAAGCCTATTCGGAAGGTGGCTGGATTGGCCTTTCAGGTGATCCTAAATACGGTGGTCAAGGCTTGCCTTCGTATATAGCTACTGCAGTCAATGAAGGCGTTCAAGCCGCTAACTTATCTTTTTCCCTTTGTCCTTTGTTAAGTTTGGGTGCAATTGAGGCCATTAGCTTACATGCGAGTGATGAGCTGAAAAATCTCTATTTGCCAAAAATGTTAGCGGGTGAATGGGCAGGGACGATGAATTTAACCGAGCCCGCTGCCGGTTCTGATCTTGCTGCCATTAGCTGTAAAGCAACACCTGATGGCGATGTCTTTCGCATTAAAGGCCAAAAAATATTCATTACGTGGGGCGATCATCAAATGAGTGATAACATCATTCATCTGGTATTGGCGCGTTTACCTAACGCACCGGAAGGCGTGAAGGGAATTTCGTTATTTATCGTTCCAAAATTCATATTGAATGAGCAGGGAGAACCTAATGAGCGCAATGACGTTCAGGTTGTTTCTGTTGAACATAAGATGGGGATTCACGCATCTCCGACGTGTGTAATGAGTTTTGGCGATAAAAAAGGCGCGGTTGGTTATCTTGTTGGTCAAGAAAATGAAGGCATAAAAGCCATGTTCACCATGATGAACAATGCTAGACAAGGTGTTGGATTACAAGGATTAGCGATTTCTGAACGTGCTTATCAGCAAGCATTAGACTACGCAAAAGAACGCAAACAAGGTTTCAATGCCTCGCGTACAGAGCGAGCAGCCATCATTGAACATCCTGATGTTTTGCGTATGCTTATGACGATGAAGTCACAAATTGATGCGATGCGCTCGCTCGTTTATGTGGCCGCTGTAGAGAATGATTTATCCCATCTGTCTACCGGCGATCAACAAAAGCAATCTATCGCAAGAACGGCTTTGTATACACCGATTGTGAAAGGTTGGATCACTGAGCAAGCTCAAGAAATAACATCTTTAGCCATCCAAGTGCATGGCGGAATGGGTTTCATCGAAGAAACGGGTGTTGCCCAGCATGCGCGAGACGCTCGTATCCTTCCCATTTATGAAGGTACAAATGGCATACAAGCAATTGATTTAATTGGCCGCAAGCTGCATTCAGATAATGGTGCTGAAATGATGGAATTATTGAGTGAAATAGAAGCCGAATTGAACTCAATGGTGCCACCTCATACCAATGAAAACATTGCGAAAGTTAAAGTCGTCTTAGAACAAGCTAAAAAATCGACACAGACGTGTTTGTTAAGCATGAAGTCAGACTCCGTTCTTGGGACAGGGTTAGCTTATGACTATATGATGTTAATGGGTTATCTAATTGGTGCTTGGCTCCAGGTAAGGGCTCAAGGTGCCAGTTCAAATCATCATGACATGAGTGACGATGCAAAAATGTCTTGGGATTGTTCTGTTGATTTCTATTGTGATCATATTTTACCTCGAGCTTTTGGTTATGCCTCTGCAATACAGTTTGGACAAACAACTGTTGACAGATTAAACAAAAATGCATTCAATCGTTGAAAGAACACCTCTAAAATAAAAAGATATGCCCGAACTAGGGAGGCAGTATGACAGACAGAGAAGTAATGGAATTTGATGTTGTGGTTGTTGGTGGTGGCCCAGCAGGGCTATCGGCAGCTTGTCGCATTATGCAAAGAGCCCAAGCGGAAGAAAAAGAGATCAGTGTTTGTTTGGTCGAGAAAGGTTCGGAGATTGGTGCCCATATTTTATCTGGCGCTGTTGTCGATCAGAAAGCACTTGCAGAATTATTTCCGGACTGGAAAGAAAAAGGTGCACCATTAAATACCCAAGTGAATACAGACGATCTTCTTTGGTTAAGCTCTGAAAAAGAGTCAAGACCCTTGAGCCACTGGATGGTGCCGAAAACCTTACATAACGATGGTAATTACATTATCAGCCTGGGTAATCTGAGTCGATGGCTTGCAGAGCAAGCCGAAGCGTTGGGCGTTGAAGTCTTTCCTGGCTTCTCTGCTGCGCACCTTTCTTATGACACGGACGGTAATGTGGAAGGCATTATTACGGGAGACATGGGCGTTGCTGAAAATGGAACAGAAAAAGACGGCTTCATGCCTGGTATGTTGTTGAAAGCAAAATACACCATTTTTGCAGAGGGCTGTCGCGGACATTTAGGCAAAGAGTTAATGGCTCAATTCGAGCTAGATAAAGATAAAGCGCCACAGCATTACGGTCTTGGTATTAAAGAGTTGTGGGATGTTCCAGAAGCTCAAAGTAAACCTGGTACTGTCATTCATACCGCGGGCTGGCCTTTGGGCAATGAAGCGGGCGGTGGTGGTTTTTTATACCACTTAGAAAATAACCAAGTGGCTGTCGGTTTAATCGTCGATTTGAACTACAAAAATCCATACTTAAGCCCGTATGATGAATTTCAAAAATACAAACATCATCCCGTTATTGCGGAACATTTAAAAGGTGCGAAACGCGTTTCCTACGGTGCTAGAGCGATTGCAAAAGGTGGCTGGGCATCATTGCCTAAAATGAGTTTCCCCGGCGGTTTGGTCATTGGTTGTGATGCTGGCACACTTAACCCTGCAAAAATAAAAGGAACGCATACTGCAATGAAAAGCGGTATGTTGGCGGCAGATACGATTTTTGATGCATTGCAAATGGAAAATCCCCCCGCAGAGTTACATCAATTTAATGATGCGCTGCGTGACTCTTGGCTAGGAAAAGAGCTCCAGCAAGCTCGCAACTTTGTACCTGTAATGCACAAACTGGGTACGTTCTGGGGCGGGGCTTACAACTGGCTGGATCAGAATATCTTCTCTGGGGGTTTGCCATTCACGTTCAATGATATGGTGCCAGATTACGCCAGTTTAGAATTAGCGGAAAAGCATGTTGCGCCAGTGTACAAAAAACCGGATGGATTGCTGAGTTTTGATAAGTTATCTTCCGTATTTTTGTCTAATACGAACCATGAAGAAGACCAGCCTTGTCATTTGCAATTGAAAGACCCTAACATTCCAGTGCAAAGTAATTTGATGAAGTTTGCTGAGCCCGCTCAGCGTTATTGCCCTGCCGGTGTTTACGAAATTGTAGAATCGAATAATGAATCAATTTTCCAAATAAATGCACAAAATTGCATTCACTGTAAAACTTGTGACATTAAAGATCCTGCGCAGAACATAACCTGGGTAACACCAGAGGGATCTGGAGGACCGAACTACCCGAATATGTAAGATGGTTCAAACTCTCAAAGCAAACGGGTCATGTATCTGTGCTCCGTTTGATCTCACTCACTACTGGATCTTACTCACTACTGGATTTCACCCCGCGGCTGATGAATAATAGTGTCCTACAAAAAAGGGGAATACTATGCGTTTATGGGTTGATGCCGACGCCTGTCCAAATGTTATTAAAACCATTCTTTTTCGTGCCGCCGAACGTGTTGAGATTCAATGTATTCTAGTGGCTAATCAAGCTATCGCTATTCCTCCTTCAAAATGGATTGAGCGCCGTGTTGTGAGTTCTGGCTTTGATGTTGCAGACAATTATATTGTCGATAATATTGATATACATGACTTGGTTATCACGGCAGACATTCCATTAGCGTCAGATGTGATCGACAAGGGCGCCTTGGCGATTAATCCTCGTGGCGAGCTGTATACCAAAGAAAATATTAAACAAAGACTTGGTATGCGTGACTTTATGGAACAAATGCGTTCTTCTGGAGTGCAAACAGATGGCCCAGCAAGCTTCAATCAGCAAGACCGTATGGCGTTCGCAAATACGCTAGATAAGCTTTTAGCACAAAGAGTTCGGTGATGCTTCCTTCTCATTAAGTTATCTGGAAAGTGCTTTATGAGTATTTTCCAGATTATTCAATATTTATAGGTGAGTTCATATGAAAAAAATCGTTATTGTTGGCGGTGGTGCAGGTGGCTTGGAATTAGTGACTAAGTTAGGCCACGCGTTTGGCAAAAAACGTCAAGCAGAGGTCGTCCTTATTGATCGAAGTCAGACTCATATTTGGAAACCTTTATTGCATGAAGTTGCAACTGGGTCGATTGACATTAACAGTGATGGCTTAAATTACAGAGCGCATGCCGCCAAACATCATTATCAGTTTCAATTAGGCACGTTAATGGGGGTTGATCCAGAGAAACGAACGCTGACATTGGACTCTTTGTTTGATGATATGGGTCACACAGTCCTGCCGGAACGTACCATTGCCTACGATATTTTGATCATGGCAGTGGGCAGTGTTAGTAACGATTTTGGAACCCCTGGCGTGTCTGACCATTGTTATTTTCTAGATTCTCATAAACAAGCGGAACGTTTCCAACAAGCCCTGCTAAATCAATTCTTACGGGTCCATCAAGAAGGGACTGACGCTAAGCTTAAATTAGCGATCGTAGGTGGCGGTGCAACGGGTGTAGAGCTGTCTGCAGAACTGTTTCATGTCGCCGATATGCTTAAGGCCTATGGGATGCCAGAAATGTCAGGTAAACGCGTTAATGTCCAGCTGATTGAAGCTGGAGAGCGAATATTACCGGCGCTACCGGAGCGGGTTGCTGCATTGGCAACCAAAGAGCTGGCTCGCCTTGGCGTTACTGTTAGTCAAGGAACTCGTGTCGTACGCGCTTACGATGGTGGTTTTGAAACCGCGGAAGGGGCTGATATTAAAGCCGATCTGATGATTTGGGCTGCTGGTGTAAAAGCCCCCGATTTTGTTGCCAAGATTGAAGGTTTTGAAACGACGCGAAATAATCAAATTTTAGTCAAAGGCACGTTGCAAACAACGGCATTCGAAAATATTTATGTCATTGGTGACTGTTGTGCTTGCAAGCAGCCAGACGGTTCCTTTGTTCCTCCAAGAGCGCAATCTGCCCACCAAATGGCCTCTTTGGTGTTTGAAAATATCAAAGCATCATTTCGTAGTGAGCCACTAAAAGAATATATTTATAAAGATTACGGCTCTCTAGTTAACCTTAGCAACTACAGTACAGTGGGTAGTCTGATGGGGAACTTGATGGGGGGATCTATGTTTGTCGAAGGACGTATTGCTCGCTTTGTTTATGTTTCTTTGTATCGATTGCATCTAATTGCCATTCACGGTTGGCTTAAAGCGGTAGTGATTATGGCGGCACAGAAAATTGGTAAGGTCGTGAAGCCAAAATTGAAGTTACATTAATACCCTTATACAACACTGAAATGATAAAAACCGAGTCATTATGATCTCGGTTTTTTTTGTTTTAAATTTTACTGAGAAAACTTGACCTATGTGTTACCTATAGGTTTTACACTGGGGTTATTAAAATCATTTAGAGGAGTTGTTATGCGAGTAAGCGAGCTAGCCAAAAAAGCCAGTGTAACGGCCGAGACTGTCCGTCATTACACTCGATTAGGGTTGATTGATGCTGAACGAGATCCGAATAATGGTTATCAACTCTACGATAAAGTGGGGTTGCAGCGATTGCACTTTATTCGTCAAGCCAGTGAATTAGGGTTTAGTTTAAAACAAATAGAAGAGATCTTTCAACAGTCGGATAGTGGTGACTCACCTTGTCCTTTGGTTCGAGATCTCTTGCAAAAAAAAGTACCCGAAACCAAATTAAAAATAGCCCAGCTTCAAGCCCATTTATTGAAAATGGAAGACGCGTTAGCCGTTTGGGAAAACATGCCAAATGGCGCCCCTGATGGTCATTCAATTTGTTGTTTGATTGAAGAATGGGAAGACACTAAATAACAGTCTAAGCAGCTACATAAAAGGAGGTAAGAATGAAACGTCCAGAAGAAGCAGACATCGGCCCGATTGCAGAGTTAGAACTTAACGTTACCGGCATGTCATGCCAAGGCTGCGTATCAAAAGTACGCAAAATGATCCAAGAAAAAAGTCCAGACGCTATTGTCGAAGGAACCCCTAAAGAAAACAAACTACGGGTGACATCGGGGCTTTCTTTGGCTTCGATAGAAGCCAGTATTCAAGACGCAGGTTATCAGTATTTGGGGAATTTCGATAATAATGAGCTTGCTCACCAAAAAACTAATACAACCTCTAAAGTGGACTCAGATTCAGATTCAGGTTCAGATTCAGATAAAGTAGATGCTAAAAAAGTTAAATCAGAGCACCCAGATGACTCAGTAAGTTATCAGCTTTCGATTTCTGGTATGACCTGTGCTAGTTGTGTGAATACAGTACAAATGGCTTTGGCAAGTTCAGAGGGCGTTGTTTCTGCAGATGTTAACTTTGCGAATCATACCGCTCAGGTGGTTACTAAAGGATCTTCTGAAGCCCTAATTGAGGCAGTCGCTGGTACGGGTTATCAAGCGAGTCTGATCTTAGACGCTGAAAAAAGCGAGGAAGAGAGAGGTCAAAGAGAGCAGACTGAATATCGTGATAAATGTAAGGCGTCAGCGCTTGGATTAGGGCTGGGTATTCCACTGATGCTTTACGGTGTTTTGGGTGGGAACATGATGGTGAGCTCGCTCACCGACCGAATTGTTTGGCTTCTCATCGGGCTATTAACGTTGTGGATCATGATTCAAGCTGGCAAGCATTACTTTCGCGGTGCTTGGAAAGCGTTTTCAACGCACCAAGCAAACATGGACATGCTTATTGCTTTAGGAACGGGGAGCGCTTGGTTTTATTCTATGCTTGTTGTATTGATGCCAGACTGGTTTCCGCAGAACACGAATCACTTATATTTTGAAGCGTCCGTAATGATCATAGGTTTGATCAACCTTGGTCAGGCTTTAGAATTGCGTGCTCGCCGTAAGACAAGTAAAGCCCTGCATCGCCTTTTAGATCTTCGACCTAAAATGGCTACTCGAGTAGAAGGCGAGAGCGAGTCACGTATTAATGTCTCAGACATTAAAGTAGGTGACACCCTTCGAATTCGCTCTGGTGATAAAATCCCTGTTGATGGTGAGGTATTAGAAGGCTCCTCCACAGTGAATGAGTCTATGTTGACCGGTGAAGCGGCGCCAATCGAAAAAACCACCGGTAGTTTGTTGTCGGCAGGCACGGTAAATGGCCAAGGTAGTTTGTTATTTAACGCTACGCGTATTGGTGCAGATACCTTACTTGCGCAGATCATAACAATGGTGGGTAAGGCGCAGAACTCAAAACCACCCATTAGTGTATTAGCCGACAAAGTGTCCGCTATCTTTGTTCCTAGCGTGATTATTATCGCCATTTTGACGGCATTGGCTTGGTTCAATCTAGGCAATGAATCGGTCTTTTCTTATATGCTGGTGACAACCATCTCTGTACTGATTATCGCTTGTCCTTGTGCTTTGGGATTAGCAACACCCATATCAACCATGATAGGTGTTGGTAAGGCGGCAGAATACGGTGGCCTTATTCGTAACGGAGACGCTTTGCAAAGAGCCAGCGAGTTGACTGTTGTGGTATTGGATAAAACCGGCACGATAACTGAGGGCAAGCCTAAAGTGGTTGAGCAATGGTTAGTTGACTCATCGCAGCAAACACTTGTAGCACAGGTTGTTTTCGCCCTAGAGGCGCGAGCGAATCATCCGTTAGCGGATGCACTTATTCAACATTTTCAAAATCACTTAGATGGAAATGATAAAGCCACACTTGATGAGTTTGAATCTCTTGTTGGCTTGGGGGTAAAAGGAAACGTTCAGGGAAAAATATTTTATCTTGGTAATGAGCGCCTAATGCAAGAGAAGGGAATTCATTTGGACGTAGCGCACAATGAAAGCCAATACAGTGATGCCACGCGAGTGTATCTTGCTGGTGACACGTCGTTAATGGCTATATTTTATATTGAAGATCCTATCAAAAAGGGCGTGAAAGCGGCCATTTCGAACTTTAAAGAACAAGGCTTAAAAGTTGTCATGCTGACTGGTGACAATCCAGAGACAGCGGCGGCTGTCGCTAAGGCTGTTGGGATTGAAGATTTTCATGCTCAGCTTATGCCGGATGATAAATTAAATTGGGTTAAGCGACTTCAAGAAGAAAATGAGGTGGTGGGAATGATTGGTGATGGCATTAATGATGCACCTGCACTGGCTCAGGCAGATGTCGGTTTCGCTATGGGGGCAGGAACGGATGTTGCCATGGAGAGTGCGGATATCACGTTAATCCACAACGAGCTCAAAGGTGTTGCGGATGTAATTCAAATTAGCAAAGCCACACTCAGAAATATTAAGCAAAATTTATGGGGCGCATTTGCGTACAACAGTTTAGGCATTCCGATCGCCGCTGGTATCTTATTTCCTTTTACTGGCTGGCTTTTGAGCCCTGTCATTGCTGGTGCAGCGATGTCATTGTCTTCGGTCACCGTTGTAACAAATGCTAACCGACTAAGATTGTTCCGCGTGTCACGATCAGATGAACAAAAGACGGAGGAAGTTGAATGAATACGCTCATTAATATTTTAGGGTTTTTACTTATTGTGTTTGTTGTTTATTGGTTTTGGTGGCCAGGGAAACGCAGCAAAAATAATAAAAAAAGCAAATAAGAGCTTCACAATTTCATCATTGAGACAGTAATTACAACATAAGTGTTGTAATATACGAGCGCTAAAAATAAGCCAAGAGGGAACTCTTGGCTTATTTTATTTCAGCGTTGAACAAAACATCAGTCATTATTTAAACAAACATCGGAGCTATTATGCTTGCTTATCAATGGGGTATTTTTGCCATTGCTCTTGGTACTTTTGGATTAGGTACTACCGAGTTTATGCCTATGGGTTTATTGCCCGTAATTGCAGACGGCGTTAATGCTTCTATTCCAGCAGCAGGGTTACTTATCAGTGCTTATGCGGTCGGTGTAATGATAGGCGCTCCTTTGATTACTTTGTATTTAACTCGATACAGCCACAAATCATCCTTGCTTGCATTAATGGTTATTTTTGTCGTGGGCAATGTATTGTCTGCGCTATCGGTCAATTACGAAACCTTCTTAATATCGCGCGTCATCACCAGTCTTTCACATGGTGCCTTTTTTGGTATTGGGGCTGTTGTAGCGATGAATCTTGCGCCTTATCACAAAAAGGGCTCTGCGGTTGCGTCAATCTTTTTGGGATTAACCATTGCCAATATAGTTGGGGTTCCCATCACAACTTGGTTAGGCCAAACGTTTGATTGGCGCATTTCCTTTGCGGTTACAGCAGTACTCGGTATCGTGGCTATTGTTGGAATTAGTCGTAGCTTACCTACTATGCCATTACCGAAGAGGCCAAATGTCAAAAATGAACTTAAGGCGATAATGCAACCAGCTGCATTAAGAGCATTTGCAACAACGGTAATGTGCGCTGGTTCTATGTTTACGCTTTATACCTATATTGCGCCAATTATGCAGACCTTAGCACAGGCATCGGATAACGCGATTGCAATTATGCTGGCGTTAACAGGCATTGGTTTTACGCTAGGAAATTATATCAGCGGCAAGGTGACCGATAAATCACCTGATTTAGCGTTGTTTGTGTTTCTTGGCTTACAAGTGCTTGTGTTGGTTATGTTTCGCTTTACGTCGACTTCAGTGATGGGTGCTGGCATCACGATTTTATTGTGGGGGATGGTTATTTTTGGAAGCGGGCCACCGCTGCAAATGCAAGTAATGAAAATCGCTAACCAAGCTCCTGGACTAGCATCATCCATTAATATTGGTGCATTTAATCTAGGTAATGCATTAGGTGCAGCATTAGGTGGATTAGTAATCAGTATTGGTTTCGGTTTTGATTGGATTCCAACCGCAGCGGCTTTACTGTCTTTTATCGGCTTAGTAATGGTCTGGTTGAATCGACGAGCAACGATAAAGAACATAGAAGAGAAGGCCGCTTAACAGGTGTGATAGGAAGACCTGCATCAATCACTCTGGCGCTCATTTTAAAACCACCCGTTATAGTAGAATAGGAATAAAGCTCTTTGGGAATCTTAAAAAGTAAATTTTTAAAATTAAATCGTTTGATTTTATTCTTGGCCATAACGGCCACCACACTGACTTTTATAAACAGCTTCTATTCGAATTACGAAGTGCAAAAAGAGCAATTGATTGTTCAAGCTACAGAAGTCAATCGAGCCTATGCCAATAAGCTTTCAGATACCACAGAGGTGTTTTTGGCCGCCTCGCGCCAACAACTTGCATACACGGCGAACACCCTATCGGACAAAATGAAAGACGATGTTTTCTTAAGTGACGAAGCGAACAGACTGAAATATCAAACAGACAGTTTTAACTCCGTGGTGATCAGTGATGCTTCTGGTTTAACGCAAGCGGCTTCCCCAGAAACGTTAAACCTAGTTGGTAAACAACTTAACTCAGCCGGCAGTTTGGAAGCGCTAGAACAAAAAAGAGTGTTGATCAGTAAGCCATACATATCTACGATAAAAAATCTTCTGGTCTTTATCTCTGCACCTATTTTTGATGATCAGCATAATTATTTGGGTTTTTTAGGGGGAACTATCTATCTTAGAAAGCCAAATATTTTGAGCAAGATTTTAGGCGAGCATTATTATAAAGATGGCTCCTATATCTATGTGATAGATAACAATAAACAAATTTTGTATCACCCACATCAAGAGCGAATTGGAACCTTTGTTATTAACAATGACGGAATGGATGAAATTATCAGCCAGAAAGAAGGGGGCTTACTGCTAAATAACAGTAAAGGTATCGAGATGCTAGCAGGCTATGCCAGCATTCCTAGTACAGATTGGATCATCATAACGCAAAGTCCTTTAGAATCTACGTTGCTACCGTTAACCGGTATTATGGAAAAAGTTATTTTAAGAACCTTGCCGATGGCGTTGGCGGTGTTTCTTTTCATCTGGTTGTTTGCTCGTGCCATTTCACGTCCGCTGATGCAATTAGCCGATAAAGCGAGATTGCTTGATAGCCCAACCGTAAGTAAAGACATTGAAAGCATAGACTCGTGGTACGTGGAAAGCTTAAGCATAAAAAGGGCGATGTTAAGTGGTGTGAAGCTCATTCAAAGTCAAATGGGTGAGCTTAAGCGAGATGCAGAAACAGATCCACTTACAGGAGCCAATAACCGTCGAGCGTTTCAGTTCAAATTAAAGCAGTTGGCTTTGCTAGAAACACCATTTGTTATTTTAGCCTTGGATATCGATTACTTTAAACGAGTTAATGATAACTATGGTCATAGTGTTGGTGATGACGTTCTAAAACAGCATACTCAAATATTAAATCGATTCTCTAGAGACGGCGATTTGGTGGCTAGAACTGGAGGTGAAGAATTCGTTCTTTTATTGAAAGACACACCTTTGGCCGATGCATTTATTATTGCTGAACGATTGCGCCTAGCCATCTTAGAGGAAACGTTTGAAGTAGTTGGACACATTACCGCGTCGATTGGCATTGCCGCCTGGGCCCCAGATACAATCACCGTTGAAAAAACGCTTTCGTTGGCCGATCAAGCGCTTTATGAAGCCAAGGAACAAGGTCGAAACCGCTGTATTATTGCCACGCAAGAAATGACTAGTTATTAGCCTAACCAAAGCGTATGTGTCGTTATCGTATGGCGACACATAAAAATAGAGACGTCGCTTAAAATATACTAGCCATCAGACAGGATGGCATTTTTTTAAACAAAACTGAGCCTTTAAAATGAAGGCCATTTGTCTTAATACACTATTTCCGATAATAACATTTATCGGAAATAGTAAGTGGAAATAGACCTCTTGAAAGCGTCGCTAATATGATATTTTTCTTATTAGTTATTCTTGGCTCTTCAGCCAAACTAACAACTCTGTTAGCGAGCTGATTTGATGTGTTGGTGTTATCTCTTCCGGATGCTGTTTGCTGTGATGGTTCAACCAACAAGTATCAAACCCAAAATTATTGCCACCTAGAATGTCTGATTCCAATGTATCGCCAACCATGAGTACGTGCTTTTTGTCTGGATTGTTCATTTTTCTCAATGCGTCTTCAAATATCAAGGCATTAGGTTTAGCAACACCAACCAGCTCTGAAATGACGACAGGTGAAAAATACGGTAAAAATCCCGTTCGTTCCAAGCGTATGTGCTGCAGCTGTGCAAATCCATTGGTGATGATGCCCATATTCACTTTGTTTTCATGTAAATATTTTACGAGTTCTACGGCGCCTGGCAATGTTTTACAAATGTCCGCCATGGCGTCTAAAAACTGTTTATTGAGCTCTTTCGTGCTTATGGCTAACGTATCACTCCAGCGCTGAAAACGACGTGTCTGTAGTTGTTCAGCACTAATGTTACCATTTTGGTATTCGACCCAAAGTGGTTTATTTAGTGTTTGGTATTCATCAAATTCTGCTTGCTCGAAAACGACGTTATGTTTGGCAAACATGTGCTTTAGACCTGCGAAGTTATCGAAATGAAAAAGAGTTTCGTCAGCGTCAAATAATATCCATTGGTACTTCATTGGTTCTACTTATATACAAAATTTATTAATCTGAATAATGCTCTGGGTGCAATGATGGTGCTAATGCAAGCACTAAGGCTTGGGTGTAAACGCTTTCTCTGGTCGCTGCGTGGTTGGTAAATAAACCAATTGCTCCGCCTTTTTGTCGAATATTGGATGTATTAAATAAATCATCCATAACCACACCAAGCTCTTCATTGGCTTGTAATCGTTGATAGACTTTATTTGGTAACGGTAGATTGGCTGACCGGCCAGTTATTAATACTCCCTCATCGTTTAAAATCGCCACATAAGCGAAGGTTGCTGCGCCCTCCTCAAATTTATCGACACCGCCTTCCATTGCCACAAAGTAATCCATACCCGAATTATTTTGTTGTTCTCGATAATATCGAGCACAGTAACGAGCTCGATTTTGAGCGCCAAGTCGTGTTTCTGCTTCTGTCATCGGTTGGTCTGCTACGCCAGATGGTGCATGCATTTCCTCACAATGGATAATATGATTAGGATACATGAGCGTAAAAGCTTGTTTTGCTGCGCCGATTTTTATCGGATTTTTTGATCCGACGCAGATGCGAACAACTGTAGAACCTGTTTTAATTACCATTTAGCCACCTTTATTTTCTAGGTGTTGGAAGGTGAAAAAAAAGCCGCTATTTTAAAATAGCGGCTCTTCATTAGGTTATATCAAATGAGCTAGGCTTGCCCTTTAATAATCGGCGTAGGACAAACGACATCAGCATTTTGTGCTCTGTGTTTGAGAAGGTGATCCATAATGGTTAATGCCAGCATCGCCTCAGCAATCGGTGTCGCGCGAATGCCAACACAAGGGTCGTGGCGACCTTTGGTGATAACTTCGATTGGATTGCCTGCACGGTCAATGCTTTTACCGGGAATGGTAATACTCGATGTGGGTTTCAGCGCCATGTGAACGACAATATCTTGCCCTGAAGATATGCCACCTAAAACACCGCCAGCATGATTGCTTAAAAAACCTTCTGGTGTCATCTCGTCTCTATGTTCACTGCCTTTTTGTTCGACCACATCAAAACCGTCACCGATTTCAACGCCTTTTACCGCGTTGATGCTCATAATCGCTTTGGCAATGTCTGCATCTAAACGGTCAAACACCGGCGCACCTAAACCAGGCATGACGTTTGTGGCAATCACTGTGATTTTTGCACCGACAGAATCGCCTTCGCGACGCAAGGCTGTCATGTATTTTTCAAGCTCAGGAATTGCGTCTGGGTCAGGGCTAAAAAAGCTATTCTCATAGACTTGGCTCAAATCTTTAACGGCAAGTTTGATTGGGCCGAGTTGAGATAAGAAGCCTTGAATTTGAATGCCAAACTGCTGCTTTAAATATTTTTTAGCAATGGCGCCTGCGG
>Ga0163215_101354_pt1 | contig 15560 bp, 12 predicted proteins | sample SynspAceP_FD_185934 | JGI IMG/M metagenome (GOLD analysis project Ga0163215, IMG submission 185934) | Saline lake microbial communities from Ace Lake in Antarctica - Synechococcus sp. Ace-P (Hybrid Assembly) | ecosystem: Environmental > Aquatic > Non-marine Saline and Alkaline > Saline | place... | reverse complement strand
TATCACATTATTAGTTATTCACTATCCGTTATCCGTTATCCGTTATTAGTTATTCACTATCCGTTATCCGTTATCCGTTACTTCACCCTATTAAAGGCCAAGGCTTTGAGCAGCAACGTAGGTAGGGCTTTTCCCGCTGGGCGGTTTTTTAGGTTCATGAATAGGCCCCATTTTTTTAAAATCGGGACTTTATGCACTTCTACGAACTCTATTAGGGTGCCATCTGGATCTTCTACATAAGCAAAACGGCCGCTGGCCTGACCCATATCGAAGCTGTCGTTTGAATCTACGGTGAATTTATAACCTGCTCCTTCGCAAATGGTCTTGAGTTTCCCCATTTGGCTAACGTCAAAACATAGGTGAATAAAACCGGCATCTCCCCAAAAACGGTTTTGGAAAATGGGACGTACTTGATCTTTTCTCACATCTAAACGCTCTACTAATTCGATAGTAGCTGGCCCTAAAAGCGGCGCAAAAGCACCCGCAAATGGCTTTGATCTTCCCAATAAAAGACGTCTGAATTTGTTGCCTTTAGCGCCTGGCAATACGTCAATATCACCTATAATTGGGCTGTCGTAAAGCACCTTGTCGAAGCCTAGCGCTCTTTCGTAAAATGCGGCCGATTGTTTAATGTCGGAAACGCCAATTACCGCACCACAAACGCCACCAAAGGGTGTTTTGGTCTTAGAAAACTGATAGCCTGTTTCAATTACCTGGAAAATATTGTCGAATGGATCTTTTATCAAGTAAAAAGGTACGCCAGCTGGATCTGCCTGAATTTCACAAAGAATATTGTGGCCCGCTTCTTTGTGTCGTTTATACCCTTCATTAACATTGGCGCAATTTATCTTACAAATGTACAATCCAAAATCGCCAAGTTTGATATCAAAGTCTGCTTTTTCTGTATTCTTGCTGGTGTATTGCCAAATTTCAAAGCCTCCACCGCCAGACATATTCAAAGAAAGAGTAGCAGATCTAGAGTGAACAACACCACCGGTATAAGGCGTCATAAGCGGTGCTTCGGCAGCTTCTTGGAACATGCGAACGTCCATGCCGAATACTTTTTTATACCATTCAAAAGCAGCTGTTTCGTCAGGCACGCCAATACCGATTTGCTGAATTCCACTTATATACATGGGAGAGTTGCCTTAAATTAAGTTGATGCTGCTAGCTAAATTGTACATGCGAATCGGTTATTTGAACAGACGTTTAATCATGCCAAAAAAGCCCGTTTTTTCTTCCGCTTTTTTGTTGGCGGCATTGCGGTCTAATCGGTCAAAATTTGCTTGCGGAAGTTCTGTTAATTTAGCTGCTTCCGTGCGTTTCCTTCTCCGAACCGGCTTATTTGGGCTGTTAGCATCATTTTTATTGCCGTATTCGGTCTTTCTACGGTCATCATTATGCCTTTTTTTCGGATATCTGCTATCTTTCTGATCGTCATCTGGCGTTCTTTGAACTCTAGCTGTAGTATTTTTTTGCTGCGGCTTATTCAGTGGCGCAGGTTTTTTTCCACGGGGTTTTGGTGCCGGTCTGTCTTCTGCGGGCCTTGCAGTGCGGGTTTTCTTTTCCTCAAATTTCTTTTGTGCACGCTCTGGTAGCGGACGTTCTTCAAGCGGATTTAGCTGTTTGTCTTGCATTCTGGCTATAGAGTCGGTATCTGAATCGGACACGAGTGACATTATCAATAGCTTATTTGAAGATGCGGAAACGGTATTTATACGCAATGAATAGTCTACAAAGGTATCTGGCACATCATAGTTAATCTGCCAATCGCAATTCAGTAGACTTACCTGAGAAATATCAATTTCAGAGATGAGTATAATTTCAGCATCGCCTTGATTGAAGCGATCAATCATTTCAACACGCTCTTCTATGCTTTGTCGTCCGTTTACTCTAACTACATTGCGTTGCTGAGATTTAAATACTCGGAATAAGCGGTCACTTCCCCGTTTAGAGGCCGTATAAACCGCCATTCTGCTAATTTCTTGTTCTTCGACTAATGCAGTAAGCGTGGTAATTTTCATTCTGCTTGGCACACGAATGTATGCTTGGAGCAGATTTGCCGGAATATCTATGGCCACTGCGTTGGATGCAGAGTCGGCTTCAGCGGTATTTTTTTCTGGTTTTTGGCCTTTAACTATGGGTTCTAGGCGGATTAGGAATAGAAACCGCTGGCGGCGCATCCGGGTAATTTGTGGGCTGCTGAGCTTGATTCCCCTCATTTTTAGCAGAATTTGCTGGAGCTTGTGCTGTTTTTTGAGCTTGGCCTACTTTATTTGGCTGTTGTGTACCGCTATTTTCCGCAGCATCTGAATTTGCAATTGGCTCAGCATCGTGGTCTTGTTGCTGTTGTTTGGCAGAAGGCCTGCGAAGCTCAAAATTGGTGAAGCCAAGGGTAGTAATTTCTTGGGTAGCTTTGCCTAGAACCTTATCGATACTTCTGGCCAATCTATCGGCAAAGGCAAGAACTTGATAGCCTGGTTTAATGCTTTCAATAATGCCGTATAAATGCTTTGCATCGCCTTCATTTAGTAGAATATCTAGATCATCTAGCACTAAAACCTGCAACTGAGAAAGGTCTACATTCCCATTTTGGCATAATTCTGCAAAATATCTTGGATTAGATACCAACACATCGGTTTTTGCATCTATGGCCGCTTGCTGGGTATCGCGGTCGCCTTTGAATACTATCTGTGCGCTTTGAATATGAGCGTGGTAGCCCATAATCCATATAAGCTCGTCTATTTTAGCTACGGCTGGTGGGCTAGATGTTAGAATAAGCGCTTTTGTTGCCGCTTTATCAGTGGGCCTTTTTGCGGAAAGCTTGGATAAGGTGGGAATGATAAAGGCACCGTCTTTACCTTGACCAGAACGCGCCCTGGCTAAAATGCTTTTACCTTCTAGCGCGTGTGGCAGAACTTCTTGTTGTAGAGGTGTTGCCTCTGTGTAGGCTGCGTCGCTCAGACCTTCAAGTAATGATTGGTTAAGCTTGTATTGATTAAATAACAATGGTAGTAAATTTGGTTTATCTCATTGGGGCACAATACTGTACATACCCCTTTATTGAATAATTTGAAGCACACATTAAGTGCTTGGTGTTTCAATAAATTAATGAATCCAACTTTTGCTAATTAATCGGAGAAACAGCCATCTTTTAGTGAGCAAAGGATGACTTAGTGCTAAGACTGCTTATAAAAGGTAATTATTCCGGATGAGTGCGACACAACAACTGACAAATTAAATTCAGCGGTGCTGTGTAGCACGTTAAAACATATACGGGAAAACGAATGTACGGGTAGGGCTAGATAAGGCTAACTAAGTTCAAAATGCTTAGTTAATTAGTTATCAGAGCTTCCGCTTGATGAATTTTCTTCTTCTGCGCCACCTTGGTTAGCATTAGCATCAGAACCTGTGGTTCCTGTTGATGTTGGTTGCTCACCAAAGTTAAATTCTTCAGTTTGAATAGCGCCACCTTCTTGAACGGCTGAACGTGAAGTTGTACCTCTATCAATGGCAAAATTAGCAACTACGCATAGAAATAAGAATGCAGAAGCTAAAATGCTTGTTGATTTTGACAACAAGTCAGCGGTTTTTCTTGCGCCCATTACTTGTGAGCCAACAGACCCACCTGCGATACCGCCAGACAAGCCTTCACCCTGTCCGCTTTGTAGCAGAATAACAATGGTTAGTAAAACGCAAATAATTACAATTAGTGAAATAATTACGGTATAAAGCATATACTTTCTCGATCAAAAAAAAAGGAAATGGATGTCAATTCTGTATCGAAACATAAATTTTGTACAGAAGTGTAAAATACACAATCTTTACCTATCAATCAAAACTCAAAATTAGCTTTTCGCATCAAATGAACGTTTTTTTTAATCCCATTGAGCATCGCATACGTTCCTTCTGGAGAATTCTGGTAGTAAACGGCGCCATTTTGTTTAGTATGGTGTTTATTCAAGTGCTTTTACGCCTAGATTCGATGCTTTTCCCTTTTCTTTCGGGACTTTTGGTTATGGGCATAATTTATAGCTTAGGCACAAAAATTGACCTTAGAAAAGCTAGTGATTTTGGCCTATCTCCTAACTTTTCCCACCTTAAAGAGGTTTTTTTAGGTACCCTTACCGCTATTAGCGTAATGTCGCTGCTCTTTTTTAGCGCCTATTTCTTTGGTTGGATTGATATAAAAGCCAGTCTTTTTGAGGGCAATTTTCTCACCCAAAATAGAGTATTCAACCATTTGTACTACTTTATTTTTATGGTTGTTGTGGGATTTTACGAGGAGATCTGGACCCGAGGCTATTTGCTGTTAAATCTGAAGGAAGGTTTTGCCTTTAGCAACTCAGATGACATAGAAGACAGGAATTTAGCAGGAATTAGCCTTTCTTGGCCTATAATTTTGGCCGTTTTGTTGAGTTCTGGCTTTTTCACCTTTCTGCATATTGGCAATCCGAATGTGAATATTTTTGCCACTGTGAATATCTTTTTGGCGGGTATAGTACTTGCTCTGCCCTTCATTTTAACGGGAAGGTTGGGCTTTTCGGTTGGCTTACATATTGGCTGGAACTACGCACAGGGCGGTATTTTTGGCTGGGCTGTTAGCGGCACTATGGCCAAAGGAAATTTAATTTCTGTTGAACAAATTCCGTTATACGAACATATAAATGGCGGCGCTTTTGGTCCTGAAGGCGGCATTTTGGGAACAGTTGGCCTAATACTGATGCTGTTCTTTAGTTTAGGCTGGTGGCGTAGTTGCAATGCAACTGTTGAGGTTTGAGGCTTCGCTTAGGTTGGAGGTGGCGCTTAGGTTAAAGGTTATAGGTTAGATCCAACCTCACACCTCCAACCTCTCACCTGAGTAAGTGCGAAGCAATTGCGACACCTCAACCCTATTTCGCGAGGCTAAATATCCCTACCCAATTACCTCAAGTACGTTAGCCATATTGATGAATTCGCCGTTCACCTTTAGCAAAACGCCTTGTGGGTCATATTTTAGCGATTCGATTTTACCTTGTATGAAATGACTGGCCCGTACTCGTGCATCGCCATCTTTTGCGGAAATTTTAACGCCGTATTCTCCAGAAGGCAACGGCAAACCGTTATTTGTACTGCCATTCCACGTAAAGCTCTGATCACCAGCTGGCATTGATCCCGCTTCTATCTCAGCCACAACTTGACCAGCTCGGTTAGTAATTTCAATAGTAACATCGGTTGCTCTAGAGTCCAAATTGAAGTTGATGGTTTTTTCACCACCCTCATAAAGGAAGCTTTCCTTCGCTATTTTCACTTCTTTACCCGATAAACTAGCTGCCATCGTATTAATTAGGCCCGCACTAGTACTTAGTTGGGTAGCATTTAAGCCTTCAATACCGTCATTTAACTTGCTTAATTGCTCAACTTGGGTAAACTGAGCCAACTGAACAGCCATTTGTGCCGAATCTGATGGGTTGGTTGGATCTTGGTTTTTAAGCTGCTCAACCAATAAAGTTAAAAACGAATCTTGCCCCAACTCAGAGTCACCCGGCTTGGCATTTAACGCGCTAACAGACGATGTATCGTTGTTGATTCGGTTAATTTGGGAATTAATTGTATTAGACATGGTTATCCTAGTAAAAAATGTTCGTTGTTTTTAGCCGACCCAACCGTCAATAGGGTTTTGTTTGTCGATTGCTAATTGCTCAGTGTTTGCTGAGTCTATGCCTTCATTCAACCCAGCATTTTCTGCCGAATTTGCGCTATCGTTTTTGTTTGATAGATTCTGTCCGTTTGTAGATCCGTTGGCATTGCCACCCATTGACCCAGATAGGTTTTGGGAATCATTCTTTTGGTTCGATTGCTTATCGTTACCATCTGATTGTGAGAACTGTATATCAACTTTCACGCCAAGTTGTTGCTCTAAATGGGCTTTGATATCCCCCGCATTTAGCTGAACCATTTTATTGAGTTCACTTTGTGGGCCAATAAGTTGTAGTTGTAAGGTCTCCCCTACTTTTCTGATATTAAATCGTAAACTGCTGCCATCATCCATCACAATGCGTTGCTTATTCCAATCCGTATTTTCTGTGTAGCGCAGCTGATTAACAATGGTTTCTTGAACTTTTTGCACGTTCAAGTCTTTGCCCATTTTTACCGAGCTATTGACATTTGCCATTGAAAGCACAGAAGAAATATCCCCTTTGGTAGCGTCTGCTTGTAGCGAGAAATCGGGCATTACGCTAGCGCTTTTATCTTTGCTGACGCCATTTTGCGCAATCTTATTTAGCTGGCTGTTAAATTCTTTATTGCTTTGCTGTTTTTGCTGATTCATTTGTTGGAAATCAGCGTCATTTCTGCGTTGCTGAGACGTGATTCTATTGTCAAAGTCGTTAGAATTAATGGCATTTTGACGATCGTTCTTTATCTGACTAAGCTCTTGTTTTATTTCAACTTGCTGAGATTGATTTGCTGAAATACTACTTTGTTGTTTGACGTCATTTTTCTTAGCATCGGCCCTTATAAATTCTTCTTTAACACTCTGCTGCTCAACTTTGGCAGATGTAATTTTTTCGGCAGTATTCAGCGCTTGAACCTTTGTCTCAGCTGTCTTTTCCATCTTTTTATCAACAACATTTAGATCAGTAGTATTTGAAACTTTTTCCGCTGTGTTTATGCGTTCATCTCGATTTATGAAGCTTTGAGTAGCCGCACTATCTAGCTTTTCTTTGATCACTGCTGAATCCAAGCGCGGCGCCAAGTTCGTATCCTGAATAGTGGCTTTGCGCGCTACATCTGTCGCTGAATTTGTTGTTGTACTAGCTGTTTGGGAAGCGCTAGAATTGGCCTCTTTAAGGGAAATCTTGGCTTGAGTAGAATCAGATACTTGATTTGTTTCACGCCCTTGATTGGTGTTAAAAGTCGTTGTTTTTGTTTCTGGGCTAGCCTCTTTGGTCCAATTTGTCTCCCAGTTCACTGCCGCTGTTGATTCAATCTTAGCAGACGCTGTTTTAATAGCATCGGTTTTAGCTATCTGATTGCTTAGTGGCTCTTCTTTGGAAATGGCTTGTTTTCCAATTACCGTTTTTTCGCCAAGTTGAAGATCTTGTGTGCCTTTTACCGTCTTTGAGCTTTGCTGTTCTAAGTCAGAAATCGGTATTGGTTGTGCATTAGCAGGCTTTTTCGCTTCCTCTGACATAGAAACGGCTAAATCTGCAGAAGGTTTAGCGGCGCTGATAGCTTGTTTTTTGGAATCTACTTTCCAGCTGCTTTCATTCCAAATAGTGTTTTGTTTTGGCGCTTTTGATGCTTCGGCTTGCTCAATTGGGCTATTTTTTGTGGGAACCGTTGTCGTACTATTGTTTTCACTAGCGATAGCGCCCATTTTTTGTGGGCTTTGCTGAGGATTAATCACCTTTTCGCTAGAAATAAAACGCACTTTTGGCTGGGCTAAATTTGAGGCATCGCCGCTATTTTTAAAGACTTTCTCTCCAGCTAATTGTTGGCTGCCGCTGTCAATTTTAGAGCGGTTTACTTGATAGGTGTTTTTAGCAAGTTCTTGAGAATCAAGGCCGTTGTTATGCTTATTTGTAGTACTTTTTGAAGCAGCTAATGCGTTAGCTGCAGTTTCGGTTTGCTCTTTTCCAGTTTGGTTTTTATCGGGCTTAACTTGGCTAAAATCTTGTATTTTTGGGCTGCTTTCTTGCTTCTTATTTGTGGAATCGTCTAGTTTAGCGCTTGCTTTAAGCTGCGTTTTATCAACTAACTGTTCAGCTTGCTGGCTTTGTTGAATATGGCCCACAGACTGATTTTTGGCGCTGCTTTGCTGTGGCTGTTCGGCTGTTCTTGCCGCATTTTGCGTAGCCGCATCCACTTTAACTGCTGGAGCTTGATTTATGGTCTGGCCAATATTCAATTTTCCCGCACTTTGCCCGTCTTTTGCCAAATAAGTTTGAGGCGCTGATTGCGTTGCAGAGGACGACTTTTTAGCCGAAGATTTCTCTTTAGCGCTAGTTTCTACAGCTACTTGAAATAAGTTATTTGGCGCTGCTATTGTTAATGTTGCCGTTGCGGCTTTAGCTTGCTCAATTACTGTAGGTTCAACTTTGGTAGCTAATGGTTTCTGTGCGCCTTCAACGGCTAGTGCGCTATTTATCTCGATTCCTTTTTGTTCAGCTTGTTTTACTTGAGCAGTATCAGCTTTTATTGAGCGCTCTTTTTCTATTTTATCAATGCCTGATGACGCTGCGATGGTATTTGATGATTCCGAAGCAGCCTCGTTTCCCGTAGGTATTTTGGCAGCTGTTTTCGACAAATTTTCCTGAATTAATTGGCCGCTTTTGGCATCTACTTTAGCGTTATGGGAAACATCCGATTTATCTACTATTTTGATCAGATTAGCGGTTTGGCTTGCGCTTACTTTTGTGTCAATTCCGTTAGATTTTGACTCAGCTTGCGGTGTTTTTACCTCAAATTGCTTTGTTTTATCATCTTGTGGGGCTTGAGCAGTGTGTGGCGTTGCCAATGTTGGAGCTTTTCCCGCTTCTTTGTCATTGAAATTTGTAGCAAGAAGGCTGTTGTTTAGGCCCGTATTTAACTGACTATTTACTAAGCCATTTGCTGCTGTATTCTTTGTTTTATCTAGAATTTGGTTCTTTTCGCCTTGATTAATTGCAATTGGCGCTGTTTTGTCAGCGAGTAGGCCTGCTTTTTTGTCGGCGGTACGATTTTCAGCAAGAATATGAAACTTGGCATTTATCGAAGCTATGGTTTCTTGCTGTGGCACCACTACATTTGTGGGGCTTTTTACCGAAAGTTCTTTGGTGGGAAGGTCTAGTGGCTTGCCTGTTTCTTGGATATCAGAAGCATTTGGCAGCTTGGCAATTTGCTCTTTTAGGCCGTTAAACTGGGGGTTTTGCTTGTTTATTAGATGAATTGGGTATTCAATAGAGACTTCTATGCCAGCTTTGTTAACAAAAGCTTTGCGTTCATTTTTTTGACTTTCAAGCAGTTGTGTAATCTTGGCAATGTCTTTTTTGTCAAAGCCTTTCTCGGTTAACAGCTTAGAAAAAGCGTCGTCTAGCTTACCATCATTGGTTAAGCTAGGGGTGTTAACTTGGGATTTGCCGCTTCCTAGAAGCTGACTGAAAAGCTGGATTAAGTTCATTATTGCAAGACCCTACGAATAAGCTTACCCGCCTTTTCTGGATTTAGGGCTTCAAGTATTTTGCTTCTTCTATTTTCTTCTGATGCTAGATAAAGCTGCACTAGTTCTTCATCTGTTAGCAGGTTTAAGATTGGGGAAAGTGATTCAACATCTAGCTTAGCAATGGTTTGGGAAAGGGATTTTACCCGATCTGAGAGCTGTGTATTTTTTGCGGCTAATAGTTGATCTACGGCCGTACTGCTGATAGAATCTGCTTGGTTCTCGAGTAGATAAATAACTTCGTCTTTGGTATTATTTATGCGCTGTAAAGAATCAACTTCGTTCTGTAATTCGGCAATGGTATTTATGAATCGCATTCTATTCTCTGACCTAAACTCCACAATATTTGCCAAGCTATCAGATTTTTTAATCAAACTTTGGACGACCCCAGGGCCATAATCTAGATAGCTAAATTTCTCAAAATCATTCTCTTGAGGAATTTCTTCAGCGATGGGCTCTGGTGGCAGCGTGGTGTATTCTGGCGCTATGGAAGGCATAATGAAGTAAGACACGGCTAGCGCGCCTATGAAGCCGATTATTAAGACGGCTATCATCAAAATGGGGGATATACCTTTACTCATGCTTGTTCAATTTGGATTGTTCTCGGTAGATGTTAAAACGCATTGTTGCATTCTCGTCCATTGCGGCGGTATCAATTTGTCTTTGTTCGGCCTGGAAATGGATTTTTTTCTGTTCTCGCAACTTTTCAATTATACTACTTTGTTGGTTGGCTTCAACAAGCTGCCGTCTTCTAATATCGACTAAAGGAGCTAGATTCTTTAGCTGATCTTCATAGCTGGCAATTTTTTGAAACTCATTGGTAACAAAGGCATGTGTTTGGTTAAAGGCAAAAGCCGTGCCCACTTTATCGATTTGACCAACGGGCTGGCTATACTGCTCAATATTGTCTTGGGCATCTGATATTTGCTGAGTCAAGGAGGTTTTCACCCGTTGAATTTCTGCAAATCCCAGTTGCGCTTGCATTTCTTTGTGCTTTCTTAGTTTTAAGAGTGCTTCGAGATTAAAATTGAATTTCTTCATGCTTATCTTTTATCGCGGAATGAAGTTTCCCACTCCTATAATCTTATCTAGTTCGGCCCAAGTAGCTTCGGTATTGTCTTCCCATTCGTCAAAATCTTGCTTTAAGAATTTATTAATGGCTTCGTTGGAGTTTATGGCTTTGTCAATTTTGGGATTACTGCCGCGTACATAAGCGCCGATATTTATCAAATCTTCAGATTCTCGGTAGGTGGCCAGCATTTCTTTTGCGCGTTGGGCAATAGAGCGTTGCTCTTTGGTAACCACTTTGGTCATTACCCTAGAAACCGAATCTAGTACGTCTATGGCGGGATAATGGCTTCGGTTTGCCAGTTTTCTTGATAAAACGATGTGGCCATCAATAATTGAGCGCACTGAATCGGCAACGGGATCATTGGGGTCGTCATTATCTACCAAAACGGTATAAATGCCTGTGATACTGCCTTTGTCGTTTCGGCCAGCACGCTCTAGTAGTTTGGGAAGTAAACTAAAAACGGAAGGCGGATACCCTTTTGTTGTTGGTGGCTCGCCTGAGGCTAGCCCAATTTCTCTTTGTGCCATGGCTATACGCGTTACAGAATCTATGAGCATAAACACATTTTTACCTTGATCTCGGAAATATTCTGCGATAGCTGTGGCCACTAGTGCCGCTTTTACCCTTGCCATGCCTGCCTGATCTGAGGTTGCAGCTACCACAACAGAGCGTTTTAGGCCTTCTTCGCCTAGAACTTCGTCAATAAATTCGCGCACTTCTCTGCCACGCTCACCTATAAGCGCAATTACATTTATATCGGCAGAAGAGGCTTTAGCTATCATGCCCATTAAAACCGATTTACCTACGCCAGAACCTGCAAATAAGCCCACACGTTGACCTTGACCTATACTGGTAAAGCAATCTATGGCCCTAATTCCGGTAAAAAGTGGGGTATCTATTAATGGACGTTCTAGCGGGGGTGGCGGCGCGGCGTAAATGGGGTATTCTTCGTCGTAATGAATCTTGCCTTTTCCATCCATCGGTTGGCCATGGGCGTCAATTACTCGGCCTAATAAAGATGGGCCTACAGGCGTGGTTAGCGGGCGATGAACGGGTTCTATATACTGGCCCGTTCGCAGCCCTTCCATGCCACTCATAGGCATTAACAAGGTTTCAGAGGCATTTAGGCCCACTACTTCTGCATCAATTATTTTTTGCGCATCTACATGAATTTTGTAATGCTGGCCTAAAGAGGCGTTTAGTCCCTCAGCTTTAATAACTAGACCAACAGCAGAAGTTACGCGCCCATAATTTACTGGCCCGCCTTTGTATTTGGCTGTTGTAGTAGCAATATGTTGAAGAACTTTTTGCATAGTTATAGCTTATTCGTCGGTCTTAATTTCATCTTTTCCCCAATGCTCAATGGTTAATTGATCTTGAAGTTCTATTAAACTCTTTTTGAAATCTCGAACTACTTTTCGGTTGTTCGTTTCTATGCGATATTCACCAGGATTTAGCTCAGCATCTGCGGTTATGAATACTTTTTTGAGATTCATTTCTGCAGTTAAATTGGCTATATGCTGTTGGTCTTTTCGGGAACACCACAATTCAATTTTCTGGGCTTCATCCATACTTTTGAAAATCTTTTCTAGCTCTAGCTTCAATTGCTCTTCTAGCTTTGCTTGATGCACCGGAATACCAATAACCTGCTCTGCGATGCTGAAAATAAGGCTACAAACGCCTGATTCTAGGGTTTTATGCAGTTCATTGATATTAATTTCAATGTGATTAAAGGTGTCTTGAAGGCTGCTAAAGCTTTGGGTTATTTCTTCTTTAGTAGAGGCGTAGGTTTTTTCTGTGGCCTCTCGGCTTCCGTCGTTGTAGCCTTTATCATAGCCTTCTCGGTGCGCTTTAATTTGCTCTAATTTCACCCTTTTTTGCCATTCAACATTTCGTTGTTCTAGCATAAACTCTATTTCTTCTTCGGGAATGAGTCTACGGGTTTTGATGTCTTCTTCGTTCTCAAAAATCATTTGATAGGAGAGGCGGTTTACGCCATCATCTACTACAGCGCCATTTTCAGCAACGGTTTTCTTTTCTGGCTCAAGCAGATTTTGAGAGCGTATAAGCGGTTTCTTTACGAAGTTGTAAGGTAATGCCACAGTGTAAGTTGGTTGTGTTCGAGAATGATTTTAGGTGTACTAAAGTAGGCTTATTGGGAAGCGCTACTTTTACTCGATCATTTGTTCTGTAGACCCACGAGCGGTACTGATAATGCCTTGATCTTCTAGGTTTTTGATAACCTTGATGATTCTCATGCGGCCTTCTTCCACATCGGATAGTCGAACTTTCCCGATGGCTTCCATGTCTTCACCGAGAATAAGGCGTGCTCTTTCGGACATATTGCCAGAGAATTTGTTTTTGAGATCTTCTGATGAGCCTTTGAGGGCAAGAACCAAGTCTTTTTTGTCGATTTCGGAGATAATTCGTTGAATAACGCTGTCTTCGAGTTGGGAAATATCTTCGAAAAGGAACATAAGTTTCTTGACCTCGTCTGCAAGTTCTGGATTGCGATCGGTAAGATCGTCGAGTACCATTTTCTCGGTAGACATATTTGCTGCGTTCAAGATATCTGCCACTGCTTTTGGCCCAGTTGTTTGTAGTGCGCTTTCGCGGCCGTCTTCTTGTCCCATACGTTCCATTATTACCGCTTCAATTTCTTCGAGAACCTCAGGTGCGGTGTTACCCATGGTTGCTAAACGATACATTATTTCTGAGCGAAGATCTTCGCGTAAATTGGAAAGGATTTCTGCTGCACGGTCACTTTTAATGTTACCCATTATGATGGCAGAGATCTGAGGATGTTCTTGCTCTAAGAAGTTGATAATTTGCTGAATGTCTGCCGCCTGGAAGATAGAAAAAGCGCTGGTTTCTGTGGCTGCTTCAATTCTTCGCATTAAATCACCAGAATCTTCGCCTCTTGCAGCTCCAAGAATACTTGAGGCGAAATCCATACCCCCCTCTAGCACACTTAAACGTGTTTGCGTTAACTGGTAGAACTCTTCTATAACTAGCTCAACCACATCAGGTTCCACGCTTTCTATGCGTGCAATCTCAATAGTGATTCGTTCTAAATCACGATCTGGTAGTTTTTTAAAGATTTCTTGAGTAGCCTCAAGACCCAGAGATGTTAGCAGAATTGCCGACTTCTGGATGCCATTGAGCGTCAAATAATCAGTAACGCTATATTTTTGTGCCATAGTTCTATGATATTAGCAAAAGATTCTGTTTGTATTGTCAATTATTCGACGATTGGATCTTTTTTCGGCGCTTTTTGCTTCATCCAAGTTCTAATTATAGTTGCCGCTTCTTGCGGGTTCTCTAAGGTAAACTCTTTTATCTTAGCAACCATTTTAGCCTTACGACGTAACGCAGCTTGTACCTCAGGATCCATAGCTGGTGGGGCATCGTCATATTCAATATCCGGTTGCATTCCATCTGTAATCATTCGTCCCTCTTCATCTTGTTCTAGGAAGATAGGCTCTTCTTGCACTTCTTCGATAGATCGGCGGTATAGGAAGAACAAAACCCCAACACTACCCAAGAAAGCAATGATGATTAAGGTCCAGCGTACAATTTGATTAATCATTTGCTGGCGTTCAAATTCTTTTTGCTGCTGCTGTAAGTACAGCTCATCGGCGTTGTCAAACAAAGATTGAGTAATGGTAACTACGTCGCCACGTACTGCTTGTGCGCCCAACGCGGTGGAAACAACCTGGGTTATTTCATCTATTTTTTGCTGTGTGTACGGCTCGTATACAATAGAATCTTGCTCGTTAATGTTTTGAAGCACTTTTTTTTGATAATTCACCAAAACCGAAGCACTTATTCTGGAAATTTCACCCACAGGCTTTTCAAAGGTTTCTCTAGAACGGTTTAGATCGTAATTCCGAGTAATATTGTCGGTCATAGAACTATCTTTTCTCGTATCAACACTTTGGCCTCTTAGTTCCGCAGGAATATACTCATCGTATAACAACGGATCGCTTTCAGAACTAATTTTTGCATCAGAAATGGAGTTTTCCGAGATAATTACCCTTGATTCTGGGTCTACTGTGGTAGATTCTCTTGAAATTTTGTCGAAGTCATGCTTGGTGGTAATTCGAACAATGGCATTTCCCGCGCCCAACACTTGGTCAAGCATACTCTGGGTTTTCTCAGTTAAGTAGCCCTCAACCGCACGCTGATGCTTCATTTGTGCATTGGTAATCGCCGATGACGTTTGCGACTGGGAATTCTCAGAAATCTTGTTTCCACGGCCATCAATTAGGGTTACATTTTCGTTAGTCATGCCCTCTACAGCGCCTGCAACCAACGATTGAATTCCCATAACCTGTTGTTCGGTAAGCTTTGTTTTGCCATTTAGCGTTAAATATACAGAGGCTGTAGGCTGGCTTTCTTGCTCAGAGAATGGAGACCTTTCTGGCACAACTAAATGCACTCTTGCGTAATTAATTTGATCCATGGAAGTGATGGTACGTGCAAGTTCACCCTCTTTAGCACGTTGTAAATTCACTTTTTGCATGAAATCGGTCATACCCAAATTATTGGTATCAAATAATTCGTAGCCAGTAATGTCTTTGTTACTACTAGTACCTTGTGAGGCAAAACGCAAGCGCAGGTCATATACATTGGCTCTGGGCACCATAATGGCACTACCGTTTTGATCCAATTGGTACTTAATGCCTTCATCACGCAGCTCGGTAACCAGCTCTTGCGCTATAGCTGGCGAAAGATTCCCGAATAATAGGGCGTAGTCTGGGCGCGATGCCCAAATTAGCACAAAGGCTACTAGACTAACTAGGAATAGACTGACGAGCCCGAATAAGACTTTTTGCGCAGCAGACATAGGCGCAAAGAATGCGGCCAGCTGGTTTGATGGCGCATCTTGTTCCCGAGAGTTGCCGGTAGCTGTGTCTTCTACGTTTTGAATAGATTGGTTTTGATTCTCTTCCATTGGGGCAATTTAGCTGTTAACCGAAGGGTTAGCTTTACATTTGTATTCTGCTTACTTCTTTATAAGTATCAAGCAATTTGTTTCGTATTTCCATCATAAGTTCAAAGCTTAACTTGGAACGTTGCATTGCAATGGAGACATCATGCACGTCGTCGGTTTTACCCGAAATTAAATCCGCAGATTTGTTATCTGCTTGCACTTGCATTTCATTAACGCCGTTTACCGCTTTTTCCACTACTTCTGAGAATGGCACGCTCGTTTTAGACGCCACATTTGCCTGGCCAATTTGGCTATTCTGATTGCCAAAAGCAGCAGCTGTGGCATTTTGAATTCTATTAATAGTCATAGGT
>Ga0163215_101353_pt1 | contig 15564 bp, 20 predicted proteins | sample SynspAceP_FD_185934 | JGI IMG/M metagenome (GOLD analysis project Ga0163215, IMG submission 185934) | Saline lake microbial communities from Ace Lake in Antarctica - Synechococcus sp. Ace-P (Hybrid Assembly) | ecosystem: Environmental > Aquatic > Non-marine Saline and Alkaline > Saline | place... | reverse complement strand
GAAGCCTAGTGAAGCCTAGTGAAGCCTAGTGAAGCCTAGTGAAGCCTAGTGAAGCCTAGTGAAGCCTAGTGAAGCCTAGTGAAGCCTAGTGAAGCCTAGCCTAAACAACGGTTTGTCCGTCCTTCTTATCAAGTGCGTTAATCCATGCTGAAAATGATTTTGTGGGCAGTCGGTAAAACCCTCTGCGACTCACATCAGCAATAATAATTTCGCGGCTTTTCAAAGCTCCAAGGGCATTATTAATATTAGAATCCGAGACATCACACCCAGCAACAATATCCTTTCGCGACACCCAAGCATCACCAAAAGATGCCATGAACTTTAGCACTTTGCGATATTCTTCCGACCATATTTTTGCATGGTACATTTCGCTAAAGTACTTATCCCCCAGCTGACTAAGAGCGCCATTCTCCATGTAGGCACCCTGTTCAACATCAGAGACATTAATCACCTCGCCCTTACATACATCAAAAGAAAAATATGAGAACTGCTGCAAGAAATGTGGATATCCTTCCGAAAGATCGGAAATCAATTCCGCTGCCGCACCCGAAATTGACACTTGAACCTCATTCTTCAAATTCGCCTGTCTAAGCCCACTTTCAATAACAGAAATCCGCTCCACAGGGAAAAGCGTCGATAAATTTACTATCTGGAATACTCGTGGTGAGGATGGATGACTTTCCCGAAGTTTCTGGATCAGTATGGGAAGTCCAGCCAGTCCGATAAGAACCCGCTCGCAGCGCCGTTTTGTCAGACGTTCGGTAAAGGTCTTCATTACTTCACCAAGGCCAGCATCGACTGGGGGACTGTCGGCTTCATCTATGAACAAAAAGACACCATCATGTGTGTCACCTAAGTCACTTTCAAACCTCACGAAGGATTCAATCAACTCGTCCAATGCTTGATCTTCGTCATAATCTTGGGTTTTTTCATTATACTTTACGCCCAAAATTTCCCAATCTTTAAGAAATCCCCAAGCCTGCTTCGCATACACTGCATAATCTGGCCTTTGAGAAATCTTACTTTTCAGAGCACGGCCAATCTGGCGAATAATACCCAGCTTAGTGTTCACACCTGCTAGATCGAGTGAAACAGTTACAAAATTGAACTTCGTATTATCAGGTAGGTCTATTTCGCCTTGCGCAACAATTTCAACATAGAAAGCAAGAGATGACTTCCCAATGCCGCGTTCCCCCTCAAAAATAAAGTGTTGAGGGTTACGGTTTTTTGCCTGAAAGAGAGCGCGCTCAGCAGTTTCAATTTCTTCAAGCCGACCGAAAAACATGCCCGGAGATACTATTCCATTTGGCTTGTAAGGGTTGAATTTCATACAAAACGTCTCCACCAATCCATCGATACGGTCACATACCGCCTCAAAGTGAACAGCTATGCAACCTTATGTATACCTTTAGCGCAAGTAATTCACCACATTAACGATAAATCTCAACCAGTCGCTGTCGCCTTTATGGTGTGTTGAAACACTCTCATAATATCACGAATCTCGCCCATTTCTTTAGTTCTCATCCCATGCCGATAGTTGGGATGTTTCGCGCCGGACTTGCAGCCACCGCCTGCGCCATGCATCCGGCAGACCGCCCAGCCTCGTACCGCAGGATTTTTGCATAGAATGCCTGAGCGTTTTGAATAGGAGGTGCATCTGGGGGCCGCGTGCGCGCTTTGCATGGGGTTAACGTTACTTTTCATTTGCGACCCTCCCCAGCCTCGACATTCCCGACGATGGCCTGCCCGCCGCCCTCTACGTTGACGTGCTGGACCACTACGGTTTGCTTGCCGCCGTTGCGATGTTTGCGCAGCGCCTCCATTTGGGCAGTGTAGGTGCGGGCCAGTTTGTTAAACCCTGAATAATGCGCCTTCACTTGTTCCACAGTGCCAGCCCTTGCCAAGTATCCAGCAGATCGGACCATCGCCGTATGGGTTGCCACCATCTGGACGGCCAACAACCTTTCAGGGCCATCACGCGGCGCAATGTCCGAGATCGCGTTGACCATGAACAGCCGCTCATCATTGCCCGGAGACTGGTCCGAAACCTCGGATGCACCCAAGACTTTGAAACAATGCCGCAACAGCCCGTTTGCCATCGGGTCGTGGTCTGTCCCGAATATCTTTTTGAGCGCATCGTCACTGGTCAATGTGATGTGCTGGCCTTCTTCATTTGAACCCGAAAACTCGATTCCCATGGTGCTGCGCTTCTTTGCTGGTCTGTCTGTCATGTGTCGTGCCCTTGGCTAGATGTAGATATGTCCTGTTTTCTGTGACGTGCAGATCGCAAAACGGCGCTATCGCGTCACAGTTTTCAGGACGGTTACGTTGGTTTCAGGGGCATCACCGCACTTAGTGTCCTGTTTTTTGTGACGCCCCGTCCTGTTTTCTGTGCGGGGGTTTTGTTTTTTCCGCCATGACATGAAACGCTTCGGCGCTGATTTCATATCGTCGCAGGGCAGCTCCTCCAGCGCCCAGTGCGATGTCTGCCCCACGCCGGACGGGCCAAGGTGCGGGGCTTGCGTCATGCGGATGAACCCGCGTTCCTCTAGCGCGTCAAACCAAGGGCCTACCGTGTTGCGGTGGACGCTCAGCGACTTGGCGGCTTCACGGTGGCTGAGAATGATGCGCCCGTTGTTTGATCCGTTGAACCGTCGCTTGATTTCGATGTAGAGCGCGCGGGGGCCAGGTTTTAGCGCTCCCCATGCCTCTGACGATTGCACCCACTCGGGGAGCTGGACATGACGCCCAGCCCCCTTCTTGTGGCCCTTGTAGGGTTTGCCTGCCATCAGCGCCCCTTGCGTAATGTAAGGGCCAGATAGATGCGCATCGCGGTCATATGGCTGGGGCATCCGCCGAGGCACAACCACGCTGCGTCTGTGGCCGCTCCAGCGCCCTTGCGCGCCATAATGGCCCAGCCGTTGCCCTTGGGGGTGAGTTTGTACCGCTCACACATCGCGCGCACCACCGAAGAACAGATCGGCATAGAGTCGGGCTTGGGTTTCGGACATCCCGAAACGGCGGCGCAGGCGGGTAATGCGCAGGGCATTCATTGCGCGCCCTCCCCATTGCCCAGCGCAGACGCAGACGGGGGAAAGCGCAGGGCGCTGCGGTCCGCGTCCGGCGAAAGGGAGTAGAACGCCACGTTGTCAGGTTTGCGGTAGGTGGTCTGGATCGGCCACGCGTAGTCCGTTTTCAAACGGTGGATAATCGCGCCGAGACGCCAGCCGCGCACCTCCCTGATTTCGGTGACATGGCTGATGGTGCGCCCTTTAAGAAGCGCCTGACAGGTCCAGAATACTTGTGTCTGGCCTGAATAGAATTGATCGGGTTTCATTGTGTCGTCCTTGTGCTTGCCGACACAAGGCGCTGGGCATAGAGTGAGGACATTCCTACCACGGAAAACGCTCCACCCGCCGCCCATGCGCTTTGCATGGCGGTGGGTGTAGTTATGCGTTTGCACGGGCCTGAAGGGTCGCGTCGATGTCCGCTTCATTCCAGTAGAGGCGGGAACCGATTTTTATCGGTTTGGGCAAGCGGCCTAGATCAACGTCACGGTAGATGGTGGTCCGGCCACGTCCGCCGAGTTTGGCTTGAAGGTCTGCGAAGCTTAAGTATTTCATTGTGCACCTTAACTGTTAGAGGTGCCCCCCAATATTCACAGATTTGCGAATGGCGCAAAATGTATGTTTTTGTGGATTTGTCGTGTAGCGCGACAAGAGCATACAGAATGTGTTTTGCGCGCTATGCCGTCAAGATAGTGTGTTCTCTTCCAAGAAAATTGCGCTTTTATTCTCAGTTCAAATCGGCACAGCAAACACGAAAATTCCCCACCGCTCCATCAACATCCGCCGTTGTTCGAGATAGTCTGTCCGCCGGTAGGCTAGTTCCACCGCGCCGCCGGATACATGGCCCAGACAGATTTCCGCCACTTCGCGGGGCGTGTTTGTGGCCTCTGCGGTCCAGTCGCGGAAGGAGGACCGGAACCCGTGCGGACGCTCCACCATCCCGCGCCGATCCATAAATTTCGCCATCGTGGCGTCCGAGATAACGCCCTTGCGGACGCCTGCGAACAGGAACCCGTCACGGGCAAGGGGGCGCGCCTGTTCGATCACCGCGAGCGCCTCGGACGATAGAGGCACCCTAAAGTCGCTTGTCGCATCCTTACGGCCTTTCATGGCCTCTGCGGGAATGGTCCAGACATCGCCCTCAATCTGATCCACATGCAAAAAGCGCAACGGCGCAGAACGTACTGCCGTGAGGATAAGCAACCGCAAGGCCAGTTCGGTGACAGTGCCCTCATTCAGAGATTGATAGAAGGCAGGGACATCTTTCCAGTGCAGCGCAGGGACGTTGACCGCCTTATGACGTTGCTTGCCCAAAAGCGCCTTGGCCTTGTCCACCGCCTGAATATCCACGTCCAAGCCCAGCGCCGCCGCGTGTTTAATGCATATGCCCAGACGGTTCATGGCCTTACGCGCCGTTTCCGCCTTATCGTGCCAGATCGGGGCCAGCGTGTCGCGGATGTCGCGCTGGTCTATCTCGGACACGGGCAGTTTGCCCAACTTGGGAAGGATGTGCAGTTCGAGCGGGGAAAACCAGCGTCCGGCTTTGCCATCGCCTTTCAGTTCGGCCTTCCGGCTTTCAAATGCATCTAGAGCAATGTCATTCAGAATGTGCATATTACGCTCTGCGGCGCGCTGGGCAGCTTGGCGGTGCTTGATCGGGTCTTTGCCTTGCTGGGATACCCTGCGCCACTTGTCCGCCTCCAGCCGCGCCTCTTTCAACGATACGCGGGGATATGCGCCCAAGCCCATTTCACGCCGCCGCCCGTGGACGTGAACACGCAACACCCACTTGCCGCCGCCATCGTCCTTTTTGAATATCCACAAGCCGCCGCCGTCCGAGTGCTTGCCAGCCCCTAAAGACTTCACGCCCTGCGCTGATAGTTTATTCAATGCTCTGGTCATAGGGTCCACCTTTTAGGCCACCCTCCACATATAGTATGAGGCGGTGCCCCATGGAACACCTTAGTTTAACAAAGCATTGTAAAACATAATGTTGGAAGATTTAGCGGTACACCATGAAACCCCTAAATATAGGATTTCAATGCCTCTTCTGGGTACCATATATTCCGAGACAAGCTTCTGATATTAAACAATATTCAGGAGTATCTGCTGCCGTGAGGTCCACAAACCATGCCAGCAAGATTTTCTATGAAGTATGTCAAACGCCTCAAAGACGGTTCGTACAAGTACAGAAGGCGTGTGCCGGATCATCTGCAAAAGGTGTTTGGCAAATCGGAATTCAGCCGCTTTCTTGGGCGCACTGAAGAAGAGGCTTTGAGGGCCTACCCAGATATGCATGAGCACTTTGAGCGGATCATCAAAAACATTCCCAACACCGCCACAGCATCCGAAATTGCGTCTCCCAAAGAACAAATCAACGCTAAGTTTCTTGAGCTCGGTTTGAGCCGGACAAAAAAGAATGCAGGTTGGGACGAACAAACCGCCCGCAAAGCCGAAGCAGAGCGTATACTAGCGCGATACGCGTTGGATGAGGAGACAGGGCACCCCGACCGTGATGATGTCTCCCTAAGTGATCACCTTCTGGTCACGGCGCTTCTGGACAGCCCAGAATCTATACAGGCACAGTTCACCATCAGCGATGTGTTTTCGCATTATTTGGAGCACTGGAAGACATCTCAAACCGACCAAATGAAGGTCGACAAATACGCTGAACGAATCTCAAGGATGCAAGGCATTCTGCTAGATATTACGGGTGCGGACATCCCCGTCACCGAGCTTACCCGACAGCATGGGCGAATGCTTCGCGACAAACTGAAAGCCCAACCAGCCAGAAGCGGTAGAGGGCGTCCTGCCTATGGCACAGTCCAGCGGAACTTCAACATTCCAAAAGCGGCAATCAATCACGGCATTAAAGAACTTGATATCTTGATGACAAACCCGTTCACCAGCATCGACCTAGGCAGGGCACCAGTAAGGGCTCACGACCTACGGCACCCGCTACCTAACCCCGTTATTGCGGCGATGTATGGCGAGCTATCCAACAACCAAACTCTCTTGGATATCTGGACACTTATACACCACACTGGCGCACAGAATGCAGAAGTCCTAGGCCTCAAGAAAAATGACCTCTACCTAGCCGACCCGATTCCCCATTTTGAAATCACTCCCGATGATGAGCGTTCAGTGAAGGAGCGGGCACGGTTAGTGTCGCTGTTATCAATTCGGTAACCCATATGGGGTGGCAGTTCCCTGGCGGTGGTGGGCCAGGCAAACCGATCTGGAAATAACTTACTCGCCGATCTTCTTCGCCGACATCTTATCGATGGCCCGTTCAGCCCGCACTCTCTGGTTCGCCGACTTTGTATAACGGGCAATCTATTTCGAGGTCTTGTGGCCGGTGATCGATACGATCTCTTGCTCAGTGCAACTAAGCTCTGCCAACCGTGCAGCAGCCGTCTTACGTAGCCCATGGGCAGAGCACTGTGGCAGACGCGCAGCATCGCACCAATCGCGGAACTTGTTCCCAAAACCGTTCGATGTGAATGGCCAACCATATCCGTTCATTAAGAAAGCCATCTCGGCCACCGGTGTCGCATCCATCACAACACGTAATTCAGGAGCAATCGGGATTTCGATATGAACGGGGTTATTGCGCTTGTTCTTTTGCTGAGTGAACCGAAGCCAGTCACTGCCATTGTGAACCGTTAGGTGCTGCCTGCCCAACATCACAAGGTCTGAACGCCATTGACCCGTCTAGAGGGCGAGAGCAAGAGCCAGCCGTGCAGTTGTTCCAACAGGATGAGCATCTTCAAATTGGGCAATCTCTTGAGGTGTCCACGCATGGAAACCGTCTGGATTCCCCGGCAGATACTCGACTACAGCCGCTGGATTTTTATCGTAATCCTCGTAGTTCATTGCGTATTTGAATAGCTGGCGAACGGCCTTGAGCATGTTGTTGGCTGCTTCAGGGCGATCCATAATCGCATCGCGACGCTTACACAGCTGCAGTTTGCCCACAAGTGAATTGCCTAGCAATGCCTGCCGATAATCATTTGGGAAATCAGGTGAATTGACAGGTGTCTGACGTCAGCGCCTTTGGGTCCAAATAGGATCATTTGCTAAGAGAGGGTTTGTTGCTCATCCTAGCCACCGAGGAGTGGACGATGAGAAAGACACCGAAAAGCCCCGGTGAGAAGATCATCAAGGATATCGAGCGCGCAACGCGCAAGCATTACTCATCCGAAGAGAAGGTCAGAATCGTGCCGGATGGCCTGCGCTGTGTCGCCGTGAGGAGATCTCTCTAGGCATCTGTTACAAATGGTCGAAGGACTTCATGGAACCCGGGAAGACGCGGGATTGAAGGATAAATCACCCAAGCAAAAAAACGTCTGGAACCGTATTCCTGACGAGGTGAGCCGTAGGGGTGTGGACCTGGTGTTGGCAGGGACGGCACTATCGCTACGCGAACTCGCGGTGACGTTCACACACAAGAAAAGTTACTTTGTGTCAAAGATTTGAGACTACAGCGAACACTCAACTCTGGCAGACCAGGTTCACGTCATCCACAAACCACGTTTGCTCAGTGATAATCGTTACAGCTATGTCTCTGGTGATCTGGCTGAATGGGTACAAGCCAAGGGGATGAAGCACTTACATGGCGCAGCGTATCACCCACAAACCCAAGGTAAGATCGAACGCTGGCATCAAGCCCTGAAGAATCGCATCTTGCTGAAAAACTAGTCCTTGCCGGGGGATCTGGAGGCGCGGATCGAAGCATTCGTCGATCACTATAACCACCAGCGTTACCACGAGAGTCTGAACAACATCACGCCCGCCGACGTCTACTTCGGACGCGATGCAGCCATTGCTACAGCAAAGCCCTTTCAGGCAATGGAAGGGATCAAACGAAAGACACTCGAAGCGCGACGCTCGCATCACATTGAACGCGCCGCGTAATCAAACCAACCAGATGAGCCAAGCGCTCTCTTAGTCTAAGCCGCCATTGGTGCCCAAAACTCTGACGACAGACAGCAGGCAAGACTGCCGGCATGCGCTATTCCACGCGGCGCAGGACTGTGCGGATTTCCTTGACAATCGCCTTGCTGTCGACCCTGCGGAACAACAGATCCAGCCCCCCGTCGATCAGCGTGCGGTGAAACTCCTGCACCTCGTACTCTCCGAATTCGTCGATATAGAGTGAAAACACCGTCAGGGTTTCGCCCTCCAGCCGAGCCCAGACAAAGGGCTCCCCCGCGAGCGGGTTTAGAGGGGTGGCCTTCCCGAAGAGATTCTTTGCCATCGCGGATTTATAGATGTCGTCCCGCCCGCTGGGGACGAACTCGATCCTGTAGGTTTTCGCTTTGGTTCGTCCGTCGTTCTTGTAGCTCACCGATGTCCAGCTGACCATGAATCCGTCCTTGGTCATGGATATCTCGGTACTCATATCGCGGCGCTGCACCTCACCTTCATATTCGAATTGCGCACTGCCCTCATAGGAGCCTTCAAACTGGTCGATCGTGGCCGCAAAGAGGGGGCCTGCGAAAAGAAAAGCCATCAAAAAACACAGGGGCCGGAGAGCGAGAAGTTTCATGATCCTAACCTTTGCGTGTTGCGGATTGCCCGCTGCTCGTACAATGCAGGACAACGTCCTGTAGGGACAGATCAAAATCGAAAATCAAGTCCACGTCGTGCACGAACGCGGGTTGGCCAGATTGATCAACGTCAATCTCCCTCATTCCGCTATGTGTCAGAATTGAGGACGGCACGTTGCACCCTGCAGCCCGCGCCCTACCTAAACGTCAGACGCCAACGGAGGCAAAATGATGAAAACCCTACACCGCGTGCTGGCTCTGGCCATCGCGATGTTCCTTCCCGCGGCGTCCTACGCACAGGATGCCATGCGGCCGATCCCTTTAGATGACCAATCCAGATGGAGCTATTTCAGCGATCAGGTTATGGGGGGCGTCTCAGAAGGGCGCGCCACGTTCGAGCAGAGTGATGGCGAGACCGTCTTGCGGCTGAGCGGTAGTGTGAGCACAGAAAACCGCGGCGGTTTTATTCAGGCACGCGCCAAACTCGACACACCTCTACCGGCTGAAGCGCAAGGCGTGGTGCTAGAAGTACGCGGCAACAGCCAAACCTATTTCGTCCATCTGCGCACCAGATGGACACTCCTGCCGTGGCAATTCTACCAAGCCTCTTTCGAGGTGACGGAGGCTTGGCAGGAAGTACGGATTCCGTTTGCCGATTTTAAACCCTCCGGCAGGCTTTTGGGCAAGACGTTTGATGTGGACTCCGTGCGCAGCATAGCACTCGTGGCTTTTGGCCGTGACCACACCGCAGACCTCACTGTTCGCGCGGTCGGGTTTTACTGACCGCGCCGGCTAGCGCCTGACTAGATATGCCTGCGCACGAAGGCTTCGATGTCGCTGGCCGGACGCGCACCGGACAGCCGCTCGACCTCTTTACCGTTTTTGTAGAGGATCAGCAGCGGGATACCCCTAATGTTCAACCGCTGCGAGACGGTGGGGTGCTGCTCGGTGTCGATCTTGGTAAACCGCGCAGCGCCACGTAGGGCCCCAGAGGCTTTGGCGTACTCGGGCGCCATCATTTTACACGGCCCGCACCACGGCGCCCAGTAATCCACGATCAACGGCACTTCGTCATTTCGTACTGCCTTGTCATGCAGCGCCACATCAAGCGATGCGACAGTGCCATCGGCCAGAAGTTTTCCGCATTTGGCGCATTTCGGTGCCGATTGCAGTTTGGCGGAAGGCACCCGGTTTACTTGTCCGCATGCCAGACAGGTGAGCTTGACTGAAGTCTGCATTGTTCATTTCTCCTCTACACCGGTCAGCGCGACGACCAAGCGTGTGGCCAGTTCTCTCCGCACCGGATTAATCCTAAAGAATACTACCCACGGGGCTATGCGCCCACATTGACCTGCATCAAATTGCGAACGCGGACGATGCGGGCACCGGCTGCACAAGGCGTCCGTCGGTGCGATCTACCTAGTTGCTTCAAGAACCACCGCCCGATGTCTCAGGCTTTGGGCTTGCTGTCAGGCTTATCGCCCAGAGCGTTGCCGATATCCTCCATCACAGCACTGACGGCACACGGCACGATCATAAGTGTCCAGCCGGAAATCACGATGTTTATACCGGCAAGCGTCCCAAGGGCCCAAAGAGCGGAGATCGGCAATTGCCACCACAGCAGAGCACCCAGAACCAGCGCCGCAAGACCATCAAACAGGATCCAGCCCCAGCCTGACAGAGGCCGCATCTGGAACGCCAGAAAGGCTTTGATAATGCCCTCAACGATAAAGACACCTGCAACGATGATCGTCAGCACGAAGATGCCCTCAAGTGGCCTCATCAGCAGGAAAAGCCCGCCGACCAGCCAGAGTGCCGCAATGATCAGCGATGGCAGCCTCTTGTCCCATTGCGTCTGGCTGAACGCATTTACCGATTGCACAATCGCTGCAATGACAAGCATCCACGAGACGCAGAACGTGACTCCGAGGCTACTGATGAACGGGAACAGAATGGCCGCAACACCTGCGACAACCATCACCGCCCCAATTGCAGTGATCAATCCTCGCCTTGGCGCGCCTGCATGCGGCACATCGGACGGGTGGATATTGGAATTATGGGTCACTCTTGCTTCCACTTCCTATCTGGTTCGGCCCGGTATCGAGCTTGCTTGCCCTCAGGATAGGGAATTGGCCCCCCGCAGGATTGATAAGGATCAATCCGGTCCCGGCGATAGCGCTGATCGGGGACGTGACCCTTACCCGATAGCGGTCACTTGGTCTTTGCGTGGAATTCCTGTTTTCTCTTCTGGAATGCCTCGGCGTCGCCGAAATCCGAAAATTCAGGATAATGCGGATGGGTGCCCGCGATGCGTCTGGCGTGTTTGATCGGGCACCAGTGCTCCTCGGTACGGCCCGCAATCTCGCGCGCGTAAGCCAACAGCCCGTTTCCATATGAGCAGTACATGCAATTGAATTTTTCCAGCGCGTTAAGATAGGACAGTCGGCTACGGTCAAAGGTAATGTAATCAGCGCGGCGGACCTTTTCGATCCGGTAGACCGGAAAACAGACAGCCTGATAGATCGTGACAAATAAATCAAGCAGGACAAAAGGCACGATCACCGCATAGATAAAAGGTGCCGTCAGAACGACCAACGGACGCGCCTTGGCCAGATAGGAGGCGAGCTTCTGCCTGGCCGCCGCGTGCTGTTGTTGCACGCCCTGCTCGAACACAACCCGCTTCTTTTCGACGGTGTAGCTGAACGCTGCGCGGCGGCGCTCGAACTCGGCCTCAAGCTCGCCTTCCAATCTGGCGATCTGGTGGCGCAGATCATCTATCTTGGTGGACATAGTCGGGCCCCTCCTGCCCTATTCGCTCCAGTCGTGCACATGGACATCACGGCCGGAATGACCCGTCAGGATCTTGACGGCGAGGTCTTGCTTCTCCGCGTCGACGGCGCGGACCCACAAAAGGATGCCGCCCTGGCGGATCTGGTCGGCATAGTAGTCCTTGTGATGCTGCCCTGCCCGCCGCGCCAGCAGGACGCCCAAAACGCCAGCCGGGCCGCCACCGATGGCGATGGCCGCAATAGATCCTGCCAATGTGCTTAGCGGAGTCAGCATGGCCGCCATCGCGATTGCAGAGCCCACGAAAAAGAACCCGCCCGCGATAGCGCCTTCCAGTTCTCCAATGGCCTCTTCGGACACGAAAGCCGCGCGCGGCGCGTCAGGATTATCCTCCAGATCAGCGGACCGCCAGTAAGCCGAACCCAGCGTCTCCTCCATCGCCTCCTTATCGCCCAAAAGACTAATGTCCGCACGGCTAAAGCCCTGCATCCGTAGATCGTAGACCGCCGCCTGAAGGGTCTCGAAGCTGTCGAACACGCCGACGGCCTCTGGGACATTGATAAAGGTTGCGCGATGCGATGCGGTTGTTTCAGTCATAATCATCCTCGTCTTCATGGCGGGTAAAGCCTGAAGATAACAGGCGGCCGCCCCCGCGAGATTGACAGATGTCAATCGTGACTGACATCAGAGGTTCTGACGCAAGGTTTTCGTGACTTGAGTGCTTTTGCAGTAGCTTTACCTTTGAGACCGGACGACAGGGCGCGGAGATTGTGATTGTCGATTTCGTGCTGTCGAAAATACGCGGTGACGAAGCAGCCACCCGGTTTTTCACGCACCTTACGCACCAATAGCGGACCGGATCAGGTCGTCGTCGATGAGAACAGTGCCGACGCTGCGGGGGATTGGAAACATGTACCTGCGGCTCCTGCAAAGTGGCTGATGCTGGCCAGTTGAAGCTCCGCATGTCAAATAGCTGAACAATACTATCGAGCGGGTTCATCAGGTCATCAAACGGATCACTTAGCAGCTGAAGGGCTTCAAACTCTTTACCTCCGCGCAAGCGACCTTGGCAGGATCAAGACCGCGCAGATGATTCAAAAGGGCAAACCCGCCGGTCGACGAGAAACCGCGCTTCAAAATCCAAGACACTCGTAGAATAAGTGTGTCCCGAGAGTAGCTGCGCTCAATCATCAAAAAAGTTTGTGGCAGAACCCCGGTTTGCTTACAAAACCTAGACCAGCGCTTTGATGGCGATAGCAGCAACTGATCTCCTTCCTATGTTGGGCAGCAAGTTGGCGCGCAACACGGAGGACCAGCTATCCGCCTTTTTGGGTCAGCGAACGCCTTCTTGTCTCTCAAAAATTTCCAGAACCAATTCTTGATGGATGTTTGGCCTTATCCCGCACGTCGCGAGGGATGCTACTGTCCATCAACTGCTATCAGCACTTCCCTGCGGGCATTCAACCGCACGTCACCATCGCGTCCTGCGCCAGCTTCAGCAGACGGGGATACGCCGCTGCACGCTCGGCTGCGTGGGCGGACGATGCCTGCCCGCGCGCCACACGGCCTTTGATGCCGTGGAATATCGCAGCGATACGGAAAAAGTTGAAAGCGATATAGAAATCATAGTTTGGGATTCCTACCCGCCCCGTGTTCGCACAATATGCCTCAACATACTCAGCCTCTGTCGGCAACGACAGCGCCTTGGGATTCTTGCCTCCCAGTCCGGCAACGATATCAGGCGGCATCCGGTACATCAGCGCATGGTAGGCAAAATCTGCAAGCGGATGACCAAGAGTAGAAAGCTCCCAATCCAATACCGCAAGAATGCGCGGCTCTGACGGGTGGAAGATCATGTTGTCACAGCGGAAATCACCGTGGACGATCGTGCTCTCGTCGCCTTCTGGTATCGCAGTAGGCAGCCATTCGATCAGCCGGTCCATGACCGGATCGCGGCCCGCGTCGGTATCGGCGAGATAGCTTTTGGTCCACCGCCCAATCTGGCGTTCGAAATAATTACCTTGCCGCCCATAGTCACCCAAGCCCACCACCTCTGGATCAAGCCCGTGCAGCTGCGCCAACACGCGGTTCATTTCCATGAAATAGTCAGCGCGGTCGGAGGCGTGCACGTCAGAAAATGTTGCGTCCCAGAAGATCCGTCCCTCCACCATTTCCATGACGTAAAAGATCGAGCCGATCAGGCTATCGTCAGAGCAAAGGCCATAGACCTTAGCCACAGGAAACCCGGTCTTGCTCAAGGCCGTGAGCACCCGTGCCTCGCGATCAATCGCATGCGCCCCCTTGGCAAGCTTGCCAGAGGGCCTGCTGCGCAGGACGTAGTCGCCGCTTTTGGCGCGCAGTTTATAGGTTGGGTTGGATTGACCACCCTTGAACTGCAACACCTCCATCGGCCCTTCGAAACCCGCGACATGCTCCGCCATCCAGCGCGCCAGCGGGGCCACGTCAAACCCGAAGCCGTCGCGCACCGGCATCACGCCGGCGTTCGCATCGGCAGCGGTCGTCACGCCTCCTGCGCCTTCTTCCAATCGCGCTTGATCTTCTTGGCAAGTGACCATTTGTGGACCTCGGTCGGGCCGTCATAGATACGGAAAGCGCGGATTTCGCGGAACACTTGCTCAACAATCGTGTCGCCGGTCACACCCTGCCCGCCCATGACCTGCACACAGCGGTCGGCGACACGCATCAACGCCTCGGACACAGCGACCTTGGCCATCGAGCTTTCGGCGGTACCCAGAACGCCGGTGTCGAGTATGTCAGCGCACCAATAGACCATCAGCTCGGCCTGCTTGAGATCAATCAGGTTCTCGGCCAGCATAAAGCCGACACCCTCGTGATCGACCAGCGGCTTGCCAAAGGCCATGCGGCGGTTTGCATAATCGGCGGCAATCTCGTTCGCGCGGATGGCGGCGCCCAGCCAGCGCATGCAATGGGTCAGACGTGCCGGCGACAGGCGCACCTGCGCATAGCGAAACCCCTCACCGCTTTCGCCCAGCATCTGGCTCGCCGGGACCCGAAGGTTGTCGATGCTCACAACCGCATGGCCGCCGGGCATGGAGCTGTCGATGGTGTCCATCACCCGCTCAATCCGGATGGCAGGGTCAGGCAGATCGACAAGGAACATACACGCGCCGTCATCGGACTTGGCCATCACGATACCCATGCCCGCGCCGTCAGCGCCGGTGATATAGGTTTTGCGCCCGTTGATGACCCAATGGTTGCCGTCCATTTTGCAAGTGGTCTGCATCATCATCGGATCAGAGCCCGCGCCGCCATCCTCGGCCGGTTCGGTCATGAAAAACGCCGAACGCATCTCGCCACGCACCATCGGATCGAGGAAACGCTCCTTCATCTCAGGCGAGCCGACCTTGCCCAGAAGGTACATGTTGCCCTCGTCCGGCGCTGCGACATTGCAGGCCACGGGACCCAAGGGCGACAGACCCGACCGGATCAGGACAGCGGCGGTTTCACGGTGGGTCAGATGCCCGCCATCCTTGAGGATATGGGGCGTCAGCACACCAGCCTCGCGCGCCTTTTGCTTCATCTCACTGGCGAGCGCGTCGGTAGGGCCATGCGCTGTCTTGCGCTTGTCCTGCTCGTAAGGGGCGATGGTCTGCCGGACAAACGCCTCAACGCGGTCCGCGATTTCAAGCGCGCGGTCCGACATACGGGTATTATCGAGCTCAAAGCTCATACCGGTGTCCTCCCGCTGCGGCAGCGGCCAGTGCTATCTTGTACATGTCGTATCCTCTTTCAGTTCAATCTCGATTAAGGCAGCTCAGGCCTCAGGCGTCTGCGAAGGCATCAGTGTAGCGGTCGCGCAGTTCGCGCTTCAGAATCTTACCGCTGGCGTTCTTGGGCAGTTGATCAACGATCTCGATGTGCTTGGGCGCTTTGTAGTGGCTCAGGTTCTCACGACAGTAGGCGTGAATTTCCTCAACCGTGATGACCATCCCCTGCTTGAGAACCACCACAGCCGTTACCGCCTCGATCCACTTGGGGTGCGGTACGCCGAACACAGCAACCTCGGCCACGCCAGGCTGGCGGAAAATCGATTCCTCCACCTCGCGGCTGGCAACGTTCTCGCCTCCCGTCTTAATCATGTCCTTCTTGCGGTCCACGATATAGAGGTATCCCTC
>Ga0163215_101352_pt1 | contig 15568 bp, 8 predicted proteins | sample SynspAceP_FD_185934 | JGI IMG/M metagenome (GOLD analysis project Ga0163215, IMG submission 185934) | Saline lake microbial communities from Ace Lake in Antarctica - Synechococcus sp. Ace-P (Hybrid Assembly) | ecosystem: Environmental > Aquatic > Non-marine Saline and Alkaline > Saline | place... | reverse complement strand
AGATTTCGATGCCGGCGATCGTGATGGGGGCGGGCGATTCGGGTTCTTGCTTGCTCATTGGCGATAGAGAGCGCGAAATCGCCTGTCCGTGTAAAGATCAATCCAGACGGATTATTGAGCAGTTACAACGAGATCTTGTGATGACACAGCCCGCTCTAGTGAAAAACAACTCGCTGAATCGTTATCCAGTTAGCTGGGATGGGGGATCACCACATCGACGGCTGGCCATTATGGCGATGCCTGCCTGGGGAGATTGCTCCCGCCAGATTTCGTTTAACTTGACGCACTTGCTTCGAATTTAAAAACTCGATTTCAGATAAAAAAGTTGACAGGCGAGTGCTCGACGGGTAAAAACCAATCGCAAACCTAGTCTTCCTAAACTGGGTACGGGACGAAATGTTTGGAAATCGCATGGGGAAATCAACGTCGGGTAGAGACCCCAGAGAGCGGCGGCTGATGATCCAGACGTTGAGCCAACAAGTGCTCCTGGCGGTCGACGTCTTGGTTGATCCCGAGTTGCCCGGTCAACCGCCAACCGTTCACACGCGGCCTGCCGATGACGTCGCATCGAATTCCAATGAAGACTCGTTTTTGGAATTGGATATCAATCGCGATGGGCGGGTGGAAACTCTCGACGCACTGTTGGTCATTAATGCGCTGAATACGCCAAACGCACCTGTCGATTCCGCCATGGATGTCAATGGCGACGGAACCGTTTCTGTTCAAGATTCGCAGGCGATTTTGGCACGCTTTGATACTGTATTCGGAACGTTCACTAGCGCCGGTGGTAGCGGAAACGCTTCACCAAGTAGCTCTCCGCAGGTTGTTCCTGAAGAAGATAAAGTTGCTGTCGCGAGCCGAGAGTCCGGATCCGCACCTGAGTCTCAGTTAAGCTCGTACCCTGACTCGGAAGCTGGCAGTCAGTCCGGAACAGGGCATGGAACCGGAGGCACGTGCGACTCCGACGATGACCCGGACCGCGACACCGACTCCGACTCCGATAGCGACGACGATACGGCCACGTTTTCCATTGGCGATGCGACGGTGAACGAAGCGGCTGGAACCGCGACGTTCGCGGTGACTCTCACCGGCGGAGGCGCGTGCCCTGCCTCAGTCGGCTACAGCACGAGCGACGGCACCGCAGAGGCGTCCACTGATTACACCACATTGAATGGTTCAGTCTACTTCGGCCCTGGGGAAACTACTCGGTCCATCACGATCGGGATTACCGACGACGAGTTCGCCGAACTGGAAGAGGATTTTTACGTTGATCTGACCTATCCTTCGAACGGTACAATCAGCAATGGCCGAGGCATCGGAACCATCATCGATGACGATGACTTAATCGATCAGTCCGGCGTCAGCTTCACCCCGCTGGTACTGGAGATCCCGGCACCGGTCAAAACGTCCGATGCCCGATTCAAGTTCGAATACAACGCATCCGACCCTGCGGGAAATGTCAACACGGGCGCACTGCGAATCTGGACCAAAGATGCCAGCGCAGTTCGCCGTCAACAGCAAGTTCGCGCCGGAGGCGATTTCGTCAAACCAGGCGATGTCTATTCCTTGGCCGACCTCGGGGTCACCAGCAATTCCACCCGAACCGTCACCCTCTACGTCGAGGGCATCGGTGTCACGATCGGTGAAGCAGAGCGGATCATCGTCAACATGGATCCCGACGGCGAAGCGGATCCAAGCACTCCGCTGCTGGGAAACGTTGGGTATGAAATCGCCGATGCCGTTCGCGTCACGGTCGTCGGCTTGGATCTCGATGTCGATTCGGATAACAACAACGGATTAGCACCCCCTGAACGAAGCGAGTTTGAGGAGCAAGTCGAAGACCTTGTTCTCGATCCCGCGCGCCCAGGCAAGTTTGTCATCGTCAACGTTCGTGATGTCGACAACGATGGATTGGTGGATTTTGCCGATGGGTTCGATTCCTACGGGTCCGATCTGATCGTCGATGACGTGATCTCGAGTGGGCTGGGGAAATTCACTCCGCTGGTACTCGAAGTTCCAGATGGCATTGAACTATCCGAAGCGCGGTTCCGTTTCCACTACAGCGGCTCGGATCCCGGCGAGATGGACTTCGATGGGGATGGACTGCCCAAACGTGCCGAAGGTTATCTACGACTGTGGACCAAGAATGGCGATGAGGCACGCAGCGCCGCTGCCGCCAACGCGGACGAACCCGGCGACTACATCGCACCCGTTGGTGCTGAGGGGCAAGACGGAATCTACTCATTCGAACAACTGGCCGGCGAGAACGACGGAGCCGGTCGGACCGTCACTCTTTACATCGAAGGCATCGATATCTCAACGGGCGGCGCCACGCTCCCAGGCCAACAACGCATTTTCGTTGAACTGGACCCGGACGGTGTGGAACCCGAGGAAGAAGATCCGGATCCCGGTTCCGGAACGCCGGGTTCCGGCTCGAGTTCTTCCGGCTCGCTCTCCGAGTATCAGACCGATCTGATTGCCTACAATGCTGACTTCGGACTTTGGGATGCCGTCAACGTGACGGTCGTGAACGAAGTCACGCTGGCTGCGACGGACATCTATGCTGCCGAAGATCCCATCCTCGACAAAGACGATGCGACGTTCATCATCGACCGTGGCGAGGGAAACGACTCGGGAGACCTGATGGTGTGGTTCGAAGTCGCAATGAACGAGTCGTCGCTCGATAGTGGGCAGACCTTGGCTACCCTCTACACCGATTACATTTTCTACAGCGAATCTGTGACGACGTTTGACTCATCCACCGGTATCGGAAAGATCGTGATTCCGGACGGACGCTCGTCCGTGCTGATCGACGTCCGTCCCTTCGGTGACGCGATGATCGAATGGGACGAAGCCGTCAAGATAACTCTTCTGGCCAATCCACAATATGAATTGGGTTTTCCCTACACTCCGACGCCCACCACACCGTATTACTCTTCCGTTATCAATGCGGCGACTGTCTTCATACTGGACAGCGACGCCGTCGGTGGATTCGTTAATCGCAACGTGGACACCGAAAGTACCGGCCTGACCGCGGATGTGATCTCCAATAGCTCAGTCGAAGTCGGCGTCCAGCAGGGGTTCGTCAACTTGAACTTACCACTCGTCCCGGCTGGTTTCGCGCCGACTTACATCGGTAACGATCACCTACGTCCCATCGTGTCAGTTGAATTCGACGTGCCAAGCGGCGTTCAGCCGGACACGATCGCCGCCAAGCTGACCTTCGGCGGGATCGAAAGCAGCAGCGTCGCGTTTGATGCCACACCGATCAATGGCGGACAAAAACTCCGCATCGTTGTGTCGGGCAGCGACGAAATCGTTGACAAACTGCGGAGCGGTCATTACGAGTACGACATCGAGCTAACCGCGTTCGGTGGCGGCCAGCAGCGGACACGAACGTTGCGGGGTTCGACTGAGATCGTGAACCGTGTCGGAGAAAATGTTGGAACCCGCGAACTGGGTGAGCGATGGTGGATCGATGGTCTCGACCGTATTGTTCCCGGTGATGGAATTTCCCCGATCCAGTCTCACGATAGCTCGAGCACGGACACCTCTTCCCTGCTTCAAGCCACTTCTCGTCTTGCCCCCGAAGGCGCTGCCGCTGCCAATGGTGCCGCTTTGATCCGGGGAGATGGCACGTCCGCTTGGTACAAGGCAACGATCACGGACGCGGATGTGGTCGCCACCCAGGACGACAGCGGCCTCAGCCCCGGCACGCTCGTCGGCTGGAGTCTCGGTACCGGTGAGGGTGGCCACCAAGGTACTTATCGGGTCAGTACCGGCGGCCTCGCTGAACAAACCGACAGTATCCGTTGGGATTTCGGCGGATTGAGCAATCACAAATCCTATCAAGTATTCACAACGTGGACCGCTGCCGGATCGCGAGCCTCCGAAGTACCCTACACGATCGAGGGGCGAGAAGTCGGCACAGGCACGTCAAGTAAAACAATCCTCGTCAATCAACGATACACGCCCGGTGAACTGGAACTCGATGGTACCGACTGGCGAAGTCTCGGGTACTTCGTTCCCACCAACGGATCACTCTCGGTTCGCTTGGCAACGGCCCTCGGTTCGGCCGGATTCGTCGACGGCGAAGTCGTCGCCGACGCGGTCATGCTCGTGGGAAGCTGGAAGTACGATACGCCCGATGGATCGTTCAATCAGTTAGACCACGGCGGACTCAATGATACCGACGGATACTTTGTCGACTCAGGCTACTCGCCCGGAACGGGCGACTTCACACTTCTAACAAACAACGGCGGTCACTACCAATTTGATCAAGACGGGTTGCTTCAAAGCCACCAAGATCGCAACAAAAACCAGACCTTGTTCGTCTACACCGATGCGGACAATGATGGCCTCGACGACGAGATCGAGAGCATCACCGATGCCTACGGTTTGGAGACAACGTACCGCTATTCCGCTGGCTTCCTGAATGAAATGGAAGACTTTGCCGGACGGGTGACGACCTTCGCCGGCGGGTCTCAAATCACGACCATCACCGCTCCCGATCCCGTACTCGGCGATGCCGATCAACCCGTGACCAGTTTCGTCTACGCCGGCCCCGGCGATCGTCTCACTAGCATCACCAACGCCCGTGGCGACGTGATCTCCATCGGCTACGATAGCGCACAACGCGTGACCCAAGTCACCAACGCCGATGGGAGTTCTTGGGGATTGACGCCCTTGTTGACCGACGGCCTCGCTGGATCCGACAGCGGTCCGCGACTTCGCCGCGTCGTCGATCACTCGATCGGCCAACGCGATACATCGAGTCCCGGCGACACGTTCATCGAACCTCGCGCCCTTTACAACGATCCACGCGGTCACCAGTGGACTTATCAAACGGATCACTACGGTCTGATGACCGCGATGGCGGACCCCGCACCGTTTCAGAATGTCTGGCGATACGAACGGCGAGACAACGGTCTGCTTGACAAAATGATCGAACCTGCGGGCGGTGGCGGCGTTGCCGACTTTGGCGAATTGACAACATCCTACGCCTACGACGGGCGTGGCAACCGGACGAGCGCGAGCTACCCGCTCGGTGCGAGTGAATCTTGGGTTTACAACGAGAACTTCGGCGTCTTGACCAGCCACACCGATCGCCGCAATTTCACAACCAGCTTCGGGCTCGATGGACGCGGTAACGTGACCTCGATCAATCGCCCCACAGGCGTCACGGAGAGCTACACCTTCACGGCTTCACCCGCCGGTGCCGGTGGTTTGCCCGGCGGTCTAGTGAGAACGCACACCGACCCCAGAGGGATCGTGAGCGAAACGACCTACTTCACCTCGGGGACCCATCTCGGATTGGTCGAGAAGATCGAGCATGCCAAGACGACTTCCGGAAACATCGTCGCCGCCACCTCGATCGAAGAATTCACTTATGATGCTCGTCAAAATCCAGAGTCCCACAATCAGGTCATCGACGGGGCGTCCGATCGCCAAACCGATCTGAAATACGATCACCTCGATCGACTGATCGAAGTACTCGAACCCTCCGAAGAGCATATTGACGAAACCGGCGCGATCACCGCCTCCCAACCCAAGACCGTCCTCGAATACGACGCTCAGGGTTTGTTGGTCAAACAGACCGATGCTCTCGGACGGGTGACCGAATTCCAGTACGACGGTGAGTTCCGGCCAACCGTCACCACACTGCCCGAGGCGGTTCATTTCGACGCCACCGCCACGGGGACGATCACCAACGCGTACGATGCAGCCGGGAATCTGACCAGTGTCGAAGACACGCTCGGACGTACGTCCGATTACGAATATGACGAGCGGAACTGGAAGACGAAGCAAACGCTTCCGGCCACGGGAGATCACGGAACCAGCGTCACGGCATTCCAATACGACACCCTCGGCAACGTCAAGAGTGTCAAAGATCCGCTGCATTCGGCGAGCAACAATCGCGAGCGAACCTACGTCTACGACGCACTGCATCGCAAAACTCGCGAAAACTTGCCCGCACCCGGCACCCATCCCGTCACCGGCACGCAGCCCCATGCCGCACCGTTCTTCATCACGCAGTATGACGGCGGCAGCGGTCTCGTCGCTTCGATCGCCGATGCAGCCGGACGCACGATCGTCTCCAACGTCTACGATGGTCTCGGTCGTCGCACCGATCAGTATCAGCCCGAAGGCATTCACAATGTCTGGCAGTACGATGCGGCGGGCAATGTCACGCTCACCAGAGACTCGCTCCTCAATCAAGTCACCTTCCAGTACGACGCCTTGAATCGAGTCGTCACGATCACTGATCCGGCAACCTCTCAACACGCCTCCCCGGTCACCGCGTACACCTACAACAACGCCGACGATCGATTGACGATCACCGAGACGACGCCGAGCGGCAACCGGGCCACGACGAACGAGTACGACAATCTCGGTCGATTGAAATCACAGGAATTACCCTCCGCGACACACCTGGATCCCACCACCCTGGTCCCTTTCACCGAGGCGGGCAAGAGTTTCTATCAATACGATGTGATCGGGAACCTGCGATTACACATCGACACCGCAGGCAAGGACCGTGCGTTCTACTACGATGCCCGAGATCGACAAATCGCAACGGTCGCCGCGTCGGAAGATTCCGCATCGATCAACCTGACCGAATCGGTCGTCTCGCTCGCCGCTACCGGCCACAGTGTCACGACATCCCAGTTCGATAACGCGAACCAACTTCGTCAACGGATTCAATACGTCAACGATGGCGATCGTAAGACCGAGTACGTCTACGACAATCAAGGCCGAATGATTGTGCAGCGTGACCCCACAATCCAAGGCGTCACGCGAGCGACCGGGTTCGTCTTCGACGCCGGTGGACGGTTAAACCAACGCAACGTCGCCGCGCTCGGACAGACCACGCAAACGACCGATTTCGTATTCGACAATTTGGATCGTCAGGTCCGAGTGCTCTCGCCTGCCGTCGCCGGCGGACGGCCAACGACCTCGACTCTCTATGACATCGTCGGACGGCCCGTCGAAACCACGGACGCACTCGACCGGCTCACCACCACCCAGTTCGATGCACTGGACCGGCCCACGCAGGTCACCCTCCCTACGCTGACGGGAAAACCCGCCGCAGTACTGAGTTATGAACACGACACCCTCAGTCGCACGACCGGCATCACCAACCCGCTTGGGTTCACGATCAACGCGGTCCACGACGCCTACGGGCGTACCACCGAGCTGCTCGCGCCCGCGACATCGCACGCCGACCCGGCGAGCGGTGCCTCGGTGCTCAGTCGCGTTTCCTACACCAGTGTCTTTGACATTCTCGGCCGCAACACATCCCAAAGCGATCCCCTGGGACGAACGACCTCGTTCCATTTCGACATTCTGGATCGCCACACCTCGACCCAATTGCCCGCCCTCGGCGGCGCCGCCCCGACTTGGCAGTTCGGCCATGACATTGCCGGCAATCAAATCGCATCCACCGATCCCTCGGGCAGCCTCACGCTCACCCGGTTCGATAACCAGCACCGGGCATACGAAGTCCAACTGCCCTCGACAGGCAGCAGTGGCGTGTTGATCGATGAGGAACTCAACTCCTTTACCACCGACGGACCAGGTACCTGGACGAGCCATTCCGCTGGCTATTCGAGCATCCCCGTCGGAACAGGCGACAATACCGCGACCTGGACTTTCGACGATCTCGATTCGGCCTCCTACGAAATTTTCATCACCTGGCCCGCGATCGCAACCGCGTCAACGGGCACCCCGGTCTCCGTCTTCGACGGTGATGCCTTGGAGCAATCGTTCAGCGTCGACCAAACCTCGGCGCCGTCCGGTGACGACCCCGAGAACCCCGGCGATCCCGTCTGGCAACGACTCGGTGAGTACACCGTTAGCAGCGGCACGCTCACCGTCGAAATCGCCGACAACGCGGGCGGCGAAGCCATCGCCGACGCGATCCGGATCGTCGAAAAACCCTCCATCATCACCTACGCCTACAACGAGACCGGTGAGGTCGTGCTCGAAACCGACCCGCTCGGACGCCAAGTCGCCTACCAACACGACGGGTGGGGCCGCGTCGTCAAAGAAACCCGTCCCGATCCCGATGGGGATGGGCCGCAATCCGCACCAATCACCCTTTCCGAATTCGATGGACTGGGGCGACTCGTCAAACAAACCCGAGTCATCGGTGCCGAGGGCGGCAGTGATGACCTGGTCACCCAGTTCGAGTACGACGGCCTCAACCGCAAAACCAAAGAAATCGACCCCGAAAACGGGGAAACGACCTACGAGTACGACCTCGCCGGGAACCTGCTCTCGCTGACCGACCCCACCGGCAATGTCACCGAGTACCAATACGACGACTGGAACCAAGTCACCCTGGAAACCACCACCGTCGGCGGAGTTTCACTCACCCGCCAGTACGATTACGACCTCAACGGAAACTTGGTCGAGTTCACCGATCGTGGCGGGAATACGTTCGAGTACGACTACGACGAATCCGACCGCCAGATCGAAGAACGTTGGTACGACGGCGGCACGCTGTCCAACACGATCACCACGCGTTACGACATCGCCAATCGACTGTACAGCCAAGTCGATGATTTCAGTGCGTACACGTATCAGTTCGATGCCCTCGATCGCATGACCGCCGTGTCGAACTTCACCGTCACGGCCACCACGCCCGAAGTGACCGACGTCACGCTGACGTCGCTCTACGATGCCGACAATCGCCGTGTTCTCCTGTCCGCGTCGATCGACGGCGCCGCCGACTTCCGCAACGACTACGTCTACAACGGACGTGACCAACTCACGCGGCTGACCCAGTCCGGTCAAAATGGAACGATCCCGATCGGCTTCAAAGACGTTCGCTTGGGCTACGATTCCGCCAACCAACTCGATCAGATCACCCGCTGCACCACCAACGCGTTGGACGAGTCCCTGCTCGTCGCCTCCAGTTCGTACCAATACGACGACGCCTCCCGATTGATCGGGATCACGCACGGTCAAGGCTCCGTCGTGCTGGCGGATTGGGATTGGGAATACGACCAAGTCGATCGTTTGACGTCGTTTACCAGCACCGCGGACGGCGCGGTGTACTACACCTACGATGCCCGCAGCCAACTGACGGGTGAGTACTACGCATCGGCGTCTCACCCCAGTTGGACATACCAATACGACGCCAACGGCAATCGAACCGAGCGACGGGAAGTCACCCTACCCGCCTCCTTCGATCCGGCGAATCCCGACACGGGCACGACGGTCACCGGCACGGACGACTTCGACACCCCGGCGGGAACCCACAACCGGACCGAGACCGACGGCACCCACGACTACGAGTACGACGCGATGGGCAACCGCAGCCGTCGCACGCATCTCGCCAATGGCACCGTCACGGTCTACGAGTGGGACATCCGCAACCGTTTAACCAAGGTCAGTGACTACGCAAACGCCACCGACGCGGGCGCCAGCACGAACGCGGTCCTGACGATCGAGTACACCTACGACGTGCAGATCCGCCGGATCGGCAAGACCATCGACGACGGCGTATCGCAACGTCGCGAGCGATACGTTTGGGACATCACCCGCCCCGACGACAAGGGCAACGTGGTGCTGGACTTCGTCGACGACAACAGCGACACCGAGGCCGGCGCCGCCGACCTCGACCGACGTTACCTCTGGGGGCAAAACGTCGACCAGTTATTCGCACAAGAAACCATCGAGACGATCCCCGGCACCGGTGGCGACCCCGACACATTCGCCGTGGAAACCGACTGGACACTCACCGACCACCTGGGCAGCATCCGCGACCTCGTCCACTACGTCGAGGCAACCGATCAATCCACCGTCGACGAGCACTTCACCTACTCCGCCTTCGGCGAAGTCACCAGTGGCGACACGAGTCGAATTCGTTACCTCTACACAGCACAGGAATACGACGCCGACACCGGCCTATTCTACTACGACGCCCGCTGGTACGATCCGAACACGGGTGAGTTCATCAGCAATGACCCCATCGGCTTCGCCGCGGGTGATGCGAACCTGTATCGGTATGTTGGGAATCAGCCTACGACGTTGACTGATCCGAGTGGTATGGCAGAGTACAACCCGTATCAGTGGCATTGGCACCATCTTTTAGATCAAGCAATATTCGATGGTGACTTCATTGGTCGGCACGGGCTTGATGGTCTCGACATTCACTCCCAAAAGTTTGGTTGGATGCTGCAGGCGCAAGACCATATCGGCTGCGATGGTGTTCATCCACAAGGTTGGAGTGATGATTGGAAAGCGTGGATCAAGAAAAAGGAAGATGCTGGGAAGACAATCTCTCCAGGAATGATTCGAGGAAAGCTTGCACACATGATGGGTAAGTACGACCTAATTGGAAAAGGGAAACGGGCGAAAATGCCGTATCGAATTTGGCAACTCGGCAAGGAGGGTCGGAAAGCGTACCGCGCGGCAATGGTTGCGAAGGAAGCCGCCGAGGTTGCTGAGAGAGTCGCAAAAAGGGCTGCAAAAGAAGCGGCCCAATCAACTGGAAAGCGAGCCGGTAAACGTGGAGCGAAAATGATTCCAGGTATTGGAATAGCGGTTGGAATTGGGTTCTATGCTGAAGATGTTCACGCGAGAGGATTCGTTCACGGAACCGCAAACACATGCTTAGATGCCGTTCCTTACTTAGGAGCTGCAAAGGGTGCATCGGAGATAGGAACGGGGAAGGACTGGATACCTGATAAGGCGGCACGAGCGGCGGAGGCGGAATTTTGGCGGCGGTATCAGGAACGAGCCGACTTCTGGATAACTGTTGAAGAAGAAAGTCGCCGCGATCCGTGGGGGAGGTAACTCATATGGTCGTGGCGCTACAAAAGAGAGTGAGCTTTATCGGAACACAAGAAAATGCCTACCACTCGCATCTTTACCACGGTTGTGCTTCTCGCGGTGGTATCGCGTATCCTTCGTTTCGTGACTATCGAATTGGTGACGCTTTAGAAGTTGGTGTAGATATCCTGCGCTCGTCGTGTGATTGTCCCGCAATCACGATTCCGAGCCTAAATTGGATCGTTGATGAGACAGTGAAGCACGGTTTAGAAGCGTTGGGCAACGTTCAGTTTTTGAAACCGAATTCCACGCGGTCATATGCTCTTGCAGTGAACGAAGTTGAATCCTTCACCGAAGGATTTACGACGCCGATTCCACCTAGCCGGATTCACGATGACGCGATTGAGCGGCTGGGTGAGTCGAAATCGGACTTTAAGCTTTGGGAAGTAGTCGTGCCTCGCGGTAGTGATTTAGAATCAGAACGAGCGGACTGTACGTTACGTTGGACGATGCATGAAGATGGTGAAGAAACAGAGTTGAATTTCCAGATGGACTTACTTCAACAACATCCATTCATCATCCAAGAAGGGACTTACTTGCTCTCGGAGAATCTGTTCTCGCGACTCTCAAGTTTCATTGACGAACGATTCTTTTATGTCGATCAAATCCAGCCAGAATAGTTTGAAAACCGCCGGGCGCGAACAGCAGTTCCCGGCGGTGCCCTTCTCTTGGGTGGATAGGGGGCATACGAGCCGCGATGGTTGATTTTCAGAGGGCTTGATTGGTGACGTCACTGCGATTGTCGGCAGGGAGCGTGTCGTTTTCGAAAAATTGGAGCCCGCAGGCCGCAAAAACTTGCTTTTCGCGACAGTCGGAGCGCACCGACAAGCGACCAAATGGGTCAGGTCTCTTTGATGAGTTACAACGCGATGCATCGGAGTGCAACGACGTTGTACGAGGCTTCCGCAATGGCGTCGGTTGGTGCAATCCATAATCCCGGCGGATCGCGCAGCAACTGCGGCGATGGCAGGATGCCATCGCAACTTTCGGCTGGATGCCGCCACACTGGATAACCTCGCACCCTTGAGCGCACCGGAGCGGCGCGACCAGCGACGACAGGAAGTCGTCGCAATCTTCGGCAGGAAGCCGCCATGCGCCGGTAGAGCGTTGAACGACGGCGACAAGGATGTCGCCGCATGACTAAGCCCGGTGGCAGGATGCCGCCCGGCGGATCGGGCACGGAAGGCCAGCGCAGCGATGCCGACGCCCGATCCGCCGGGTCGTAGCGACCGAGCGCAGGGAAGGCGCAGTGAGGAACGAACGCAGACCGCACCGGAGTGACCGAGCGGAGACCGGGCGTCGTGAGTGAGCGTGCGACGTAGTCACGATGCCGAAGTCGCACGCGATCGAACCGAGGGCTGAGCCCGATAAAACAGCAAGGCAGGATGCCGTCATCCTTTCAGTGAACACGCGAGCGAAGCGGGCCGGACGCGGTAGCGGTCGGGCAGGCGTAGCGGTGAATCGCCATTGAACTTGCAAGGCGGCGGCGAAGCGTTGACGTTCCGTGGGTAAGTGAGGCACGAACGGCCACGGTACGTCAAAAGCGCAGTCCGATCGCAAGAGGCCCGTTGAATCTGCGACAGCGTGCCAGCGTGGAACTACCAAAGATGTAGCGAAGCGGTTGTCGGTGCAGCGAGGAACGAGCCAACGGACAACCGTGTAGCGGACTGCCAACCGATGCCCGTTGACCAACGCTTGCGGACCGCGCACCGACGCTCCGGACGATCCTCCATCAGAGTCAAACGTTGAACACCAAACGACGTTCCATCCGCTTGCGCCCACTCCAGGCCGATCAAACCTTGCCGTCGGCTTTTAGGTAACGGTCGATCGTCTGAATCAATCCGTCTTGGTCACGCTTGGGTAACTGCTCGATCTTCGCTAATCGCTTGAGCCATCGACGGCTAACGCTCGGCGTCGGTTCGCTGATCGGCTTGACGCCCAACAGTTCGTCGGTCGAAACCTTGTAGAGCTTCGCCAGCTTCACGATCACTTCTCCGTTGAGACGAAGTTCGCCGCGTTCGATGCGTGAAACCATCGGCTGGGTAACGCCCAGCAACTTCGCGAGTTCGACCTGGGTGATGCCTCGTTCCTTGCGAATCTTGACGACGCGCGTCGCCAGTTTCTGCATCCCTCGTTCGGTCGCGGTCGTTCCGTTGGTCTGGGTCGCCAAATCAGCAATCTCCTGGGTGGATGGTTGAGAAGGCGATTTTAGGCTTGCGTGACTCATTCTCGAAGGCTTCCTCGGCGACGTTGACTTGACGGATATGCACAATGGTTATAGAACCGTAACGCATAGGACGTTCAAAGAAACTTTCGGAAAAATTCTCTATCCCGTCTGGAAACTGATCCCATGGCACGATTCGACGATGAAACGCTGGCGAAGCTGAAAACCGAAACCGACATCGTGGCTCTGATCGAGAGCTACGGAACCAAGCTCCGCGATCGAGGCAAGGGCGGCGAGATGATCGGGCTGTGCCCGATCCATGACGACAAGAACCCGTCACTCGTCGTCAACCGCGCTAAGAACGTCTGGAACTGCTTGGGCGCGTGCGGCTGTGGCGGCGATGTCATTCAGTGGGTCATGCACGCTGAAAAGGCTTCCTTCCGTCACGCCGTCGAACTCTTGAACAATGACGCGACCGGCAGCACCGGCGGTAAGAAATTCACGACCGAAAGAAAATCGACTGCCCCGTTGAACCCACCGCCGACGATCACCAAACGCTCGCCGGCGTTGTCGATTACTACCACTCTCGGCTGAGTGAATCACCGCAAGCAATCGACTACCTCGAAAGTCGTGGGATCGCCGACCGTGAAGCAATCGAGCGATTCAAGATCGGCTTCGTCGATAGAACGCTCGGTCTGCGACTTCCAGCAAAACAAGTCAAAGCCGGTTCGCAAATCCGCCAGAAACTCAAGGGCGTTGGCATCCTGCGCGACAGCGGACACGAGCACTTCCGGGGCTGCGTGACGTTCCCGCTTTACAACGCTGATGGAAACCCGATCCAGCTTTACGGTCGCCGCGTCGATAATGGCCAACGAAACCAAGGCAAACACTTTTACTTGCCGTGGCCTCATGGCGGCGTGTTCAATCTCGAAGCGTTCGGCGCGTGGGATGAACTGATCCTCTGCGAGTCGATCATCGACGCGCTGACGTTCTGGGTGAACGGCTATCGAAACGTGACAACGATCTACGGCACCAACGGTCTGACCGACGAACTACTCGACGCCTTCAAAGTTCACGACATCAAACGGGTGCTGATCGCCTTCGACAACGACGAAGCGGGCAACAAAGCATCCGAGAAACACGGCGAAGCGTTCGCCCGTCTTGGTATCGAACGGTTCCGCCTGGGTCTGACTCCTGCGGCGAACGACATCAACAACTACGCCCGCATCGCCGGGCAAGATGGCGGCAACCTTCACGACTGGCTAGGCGTGCTGATCCGCAACGCGACTTGGCTGGGAAAGGGTGACGCGCCCGCGCTGACGACACCCGCGCCGGACTTCTTGCAACGTCACCGTGACGAACAAGCGGCAAAGGCTGCGGCGGATGAATCCAGCGCCGGGGCAGCTAAAGAAATAAAAGCACCTGCCGTACCAGTCGAACCGATCGCTTCCGAAAAGGCTTCTTCTTTAGCCGCCGAAATCCCCGGCGTTGAAGTCGCAGGCGAACCTTCGGCGGCGGAGCCGCCAAAGGAAACGCCAATCGCATCACCGGCCCCGGCACCGCCGACAACGGTTGAAGCCGAAGTGAAAGAGAACGAAATCGTCATCCCGATCGGCAATCGCGTCTATCGCGTGCGCGGCCTGGCGCGTAACTCGTCGAGCGTGGACACGATGAAAGTGAACGTCTTGGCTCGTCGTGAAGAACGGTTCCACGTCGATACCTTCGATCTGTACGCCGCTCGCGCTCGCGCCGTGTTCATCAAGGAAGCCGCCCACGAACTGGGCTTCGATGGCGAAGTCATCAAGCGTGATCTGGGAAAAGTCCTGCTGAAACTCGAGCAACTCCAAGACGAACAAACGCAACTTCTCGACGCAGTGAAAGCCGCCAAGTTCGAGCTGTCCGACATCGACAAGCAAGCCGCCCTCGATCTGCTCAAACAACCCAACCTCATCGAAAGAATCCTCGCGGACTTTGACGCCGTGGGCGTGGTCGGCGAACAAACCAACAAGCTCGTCGGCTACCTCGCCGCAACGAGTCGCAAACTCGATAAGCCGCTCGCCGTCGTCATCCAATCGTCATCGGCGGCGGGTAAGTCGTCGCTGATGGATGGGGAAACGCTTCGCGTGGGGTCAGGAAACGCTTCGCGTGGGGTCAGGCTCGGGATTCGGGTTTCAGCCGAATGAACAAGTTACGAAGTGACTGTCGCGACGACACGAAGTCGTCGCAACTTTCGGCTGGATGCCGCCACCCTAGATGAATGCGCAATCTCCGCGCGCCGTGTCGGGAGTGAAGCGACCGACAGCGACGACAGGAAGTCGTCGCCATCTTCGGCACGATGCCGCCGTCCTGGATAGATCGCTGAACGACGGCGACAAGGATGTCGCCGCATGACTAAGCCCGGTGGCAGGATGCCGCCCGGCGAACGCGGCACGGAAGGGGAAACGCTTCGCGTGGGGTCAGGCTCGGGATTCGGGTTTCAGCCGAATGAACAAGTTAGTAACAGTTTAGTCCCCCGGTCCCGTTTGCCGCGCATCGCGTGCCGAAATTTCATTGACGACGAAA
>Ga0163215_101351_pt1 | contig 15575 bp, 14 predicted proteins | sample SynspAceP_FD_185934 | JGI IMG/M metagenome (GOLD analysis project Ga0163215, IMG submission 185934) | Saline lake microbial communities from Ace Lake in Antarctica - Synechococcus sp. Ace-P (Hybrid Assembly) | ecosystem: Environmental > Aquatic > Non-marine Saline and Alkaline > Saline | place... | reverse complement strand
TCGCCCGCTATCGAGAGGTAGGCTGCTGCTATACCTGTTTCGCCGAGAACAACTATGGCGTCCGGCTGGAGGAGATCGCGAATACCATCGGCATCCCCTATGAGGTCTGGACTCCCGCCAAAATGAAGGCGCGCCTACCGATCATGAACTCAGGCCACTTCCATCCCGCACGGGCCGCCGATGATCCAGAGTTCGGCAGCCAGAACGGCGAGATGCGCTACGTTCTGTTCTTCCCCAAGGCAGGCTACATTAACGACCCGATGCTCGCCACCCAAAACATCCAGGACGCCGCGAGAAGGCATGGCGCGACCTTCATTTTCGGTCGCCGCGTGACCGAAATTACCCAGGCCGACGGCCGTGTCACCGGCGTGATGCTGGACGACGGGGCTGATCTGACCGCGCCGGTGGTGGTGAACGCCTCCGGCCCACATTCCTACAAGATTAACGAAATGGCCGGCGTCGCCGATTCGATGAACATCAGGACCAAGGCGCTGCGCGTCGAGGTCGCCCATGTTCCGGCTCCCACCGGTTTCGACTTCGAGGCGAACGGGCTGATCTGCTCTGACGCTGATATCGGCGGCTACTGGCGTCCCGAGGTCGGCAACAAGATCCTGATCGGCAGCGAAGAGCCCGCCTGCGACCCACTCGAATGGGTCGATCCCGATGACTGGAACCACGACGTCACCGAGCAGACGCGATTGCAGGCGATGCGTGGAGCCCAGCGGTTCCCGGAAATGGGCATCCCGAATAAGGTACAGGGCATTGCCGATCTCTACGACGCATCGGACGACTGGATCCCGATCTATGACAAATCCGACCTGCCTGGGTTCTACATGGCCTGCGGCACCAGCGGGAACCAGTTCAAGAACGCTCCGGTGGTCGGCATGATGATGGCGGCGCTGATTGACTACGAGGCCGCGGGCAAAGATCATGACGCCGAACCGCTAGTCTTCGACCTGCCCCATGTCGATCACCGGCTGAACCTCCAGTTCTGCTCGCGCAATCGCGAAATCAACCGCGACAGCAGCTTTTCGGTCGTCGGCTGATCATGACTATTCGTCCCCCAGCATTCATTGACCTCTACGACGACCTCAGCGGGCGCTTGACCTCAGAGATGCGCGCTCGGGTTCCCGAGGCCGACGTTCTGAACGGCGAGCCGAGGGACGAAGATGAACTGATCGAGCGCCTTCAGGGGCGCCAGCATGTGCTGGTCTACATGGCCTTTCTGTCGGGGCGGGTATTGCGCGCCAGCCCCGATCTGCGCAGTATCGCCTATCTCTCGACTGGGCTCGCGACCCATGGCGATCTCGATGAGGCAGCACGAGTCGGCATCCGGTTCGAAGGAGTAAAGGGCTATGGCGACCGAGCGGTGGCCGAACATGCCATTACGCTGGCGCTGGCCGGGCTAAAGCGAGTGGCCGAAATGGATCGCGCCGTACGGGCGGGCACATGGCGTCTAATGCGCAGCGAAGAGTTCGCCGGCAAGACCTTCGGTGTCATCGGCCTCGGCGGGATTGGAGCCGAGACGGCGCGAATTGCCCAAGCGCTCGGCGCGCGGGTGATCGGGTGGAGCCGCTCCGGCGAAAGCGGCGGCGCTCCGGTCGAGATGTTGCCGCTCGACGAGGTTCTTGCAGGCGCCGACATCTTGTCGCTGCACCTCGCCCTAACGCCCCAGACCGAGGGCTTCATTGGTGCTGCGGCGTTCGCCCGCATGCAGCCAGGCGTCGTGCTCATCAATACCGCCCGCGCGAAGATTGTGGACGAGGCCGCGCTGATGCGGGCGCTTTCCGACGGGACGGTCGGCCATGCCGGGCTCGACGTATCCCACTCTGAGCCGTTGGCGGTCGAGTCGCCGCTAACACGGCTGGACAACGTCACCCTGACCCCGCATTCCGCGTGGCTGACGACCCAGGCCATAGACCGCCTGCTGCTGGCCGGATTCGATCTGCTGGCGCGGCACATTCAGGAAGGCTGAATTGGCGGACCGCGCGATCAATTGTCTCGCCGAGGCTCTCGCCGCCACCAGGTTCGAGGCTCTGTCCGGCCCACTCGCGGCCCGCGCTGCCGATTGTGTGCTCGATGCGCTCGGGGCGGCGGCAGGAGGTCTGAGCGCGCGCAGTTCGCGGGCGATGGCTGCAACGTTCCTGCCACGGGCTGGGGCCGGATCGGCTTCGGTGTGGTTTTCAGAACGGCGCTGCGACCCGATCTCGGCGGCGACTGTCAACGCGATGGCTGGGACCGCGCTGGACGTCGACGACGGCCACCGCCGTGCAGCGGGCCACCCTGGAATCGCGGTGATATCGGCTGCACTGGCCATGGCCGAGGAAGTAGACGCCAGCGTCGGCGACCTACTGACCGCGACCGTCGTCGGCTACGAGGCTGCTGTCCGGGTCGCGCTAGCACGGGTTCCGGCTTGGCACGATTCTACGGTTTCGGGCCGCTGGAGCGGGGTGGGTTCGGCCGCAGCTGCCGCTTGGCTGCTGCGACTGCCCGCCCCGGTCCTGGCCCAGGCCATGCTGATCGCTGAACAACACGCGCCCCGGACTGCATCGGCCCGGCACCACGGCTTCGCCGGCTCAGACGTGAAGGAGGCAATTGCCTGGTCGGTGCAGACAGGGCTCCTGGCCGTCGAGCTCGCCCGGAACGGGTTCGAGGGCTACCCCGATACCTTCGAACAACGGATCCTCTATGATCCAGGGGCGCTCTGCAGCAATCTCGACCAGTTCGACGCGATCTCCGGCTTGTTCTTCAAGCCATATGCCTGCTGCCGGTGGATGCACTCTGCAATTGATGGCCTTGCTGCACTCATGGCCCGGACTGGGCTCCACGCGTCGGCGATCGATGCCGTGACAGTACGGACCTTCGATCAAGCGGTCGGGCTCGGCAACCACGTCGCGCCGCAGAGCGAGGCGGAGGCGCAGTTCTCGATTCCGTTCTGCCTCGGCGCCGTCGCGGTGCATGGGGTTGGCGTACTCACGCCACTGGACCCGAGCTTGCTGGCCAATGCGGCGGTTATTGACTTCGCTAAGAAAGTCCGGGTCGAACCCGCGGCCGAAATGAACGCGGTCTTTCCCGGCAAGGCCCCGGCAATCATAGAGATCTTAGCTGGCGGCGAGGTTTTCCTCAAGCACGTGGATGCCGCTTTCGGAGATCCGACCAATCCGTTGCGGCGGGAGGATCTGCAGCGGAAACTCACGCGGTTAGCCGAAGGGCAGATACCTGCGGAGCAGGCGGAGCGGATCATGAGGGCGCTGGAGACGGCTTCGGACAGGCCAGCAAGGCGGGTCCGCGAGGCGCTGTCGGGCGCGCTACGATAAACCCAAGCGATATCAATTTGTTACGCACTGGCAAGCTGCTGTAATAACTATAATATCACAAAGAAGTTATGCAAAGATGCGCCAGTGTTGCACGGGCGCGAGAAGGGTCTTCGGCGAAATCCGGCATTGGTGTTCTTAAGCGACCGCTCGATGGGTTCTGGGATTCGTACAGGCCGTTCCGGCGGGCTGCCCCGGAGGACGGGAGAGGCCCGACGCTAGTGAATCGGCGGGATAGTTCGCGCGAGACGTTCATGCCGCCAGTTTCGCGCAGAGGAAGCGACTTGGACAGTTCGCCGGCCTCTGTACGAATCCGCCAACCCGCCTCAGAGTTTGATCCGAAACTAGTTTTTTAACTTCAGCAGGTTGTGGTTCCGTTCGGTTGCCAGATTGAATGGAGATCGTGACGACTTGGACTGAAGTCACCCGCAGTCGATATGAGCGCAGCGCAAACAGCTTCGCAAGCGATGCGAGCGACGCGGAATGGGGTCTGTTGCCCCCCCTGGGGGCCTGCGCTCCGGAGGGTCGACCAGCCTCGGACGACTGATCTGCGCGATATGTTCGATGCGATCCTCTACATCGCGAGGAAAGGGTGTCCGTTGAGCGTGTTTCCCAACGACTTGCCGTCGGTTTCATCGGTCCAACGCTATTTCTACGGTTGGCGCAATGATGGACTGCTGGATGAGATGAACCGTGAGCTTGTTCAGGCCGCGCGTTTGGCCCTGCGTCGCAAAGCCCAGCCAACGGCGGGAATGATCGACAGCCAAAGCGTCAAAGCCACCGAAAGTGGTGGGGTTAGGGGTATGACGCCGGAAAGAGGATCAAGGGTCGCGAACGCCATATAGTCACTGACACCCTTGTGTTGCTGGTCGGTCTCGCCGTGAATAGCACCAATATTCAGGACTTTGACGGGACGCCCGATTTGCTGAAATCCATCGCGACCACCTATCCGCTACTACGCCATATTTTCGCTGATGGCGGCTATGCCGGACTCAAACTGAGGGCTGCTCTGGGGAAAATCGGGCGCTGGATGATACCGATAGTCAAACGCTCCGACACCGCGCAGGACTTCGAAATCATCCCGCGTTGGTGGGTTGTCGAGCGCACCTTAGCGTGGCGCGGGCGCTGCCGCAGAATGGCAAAGGATTGGGAGAAATCCCTTGCCAGTGCAGAAGCCTAGCTCCTCATCGCTCGCATCAGGCACGTCACCCGCATACTGGCAGGAGGTTGAAATCATGCGATGAGTTTTGAATCGGACTTTCAGTCCGTCAATGCGGCCAGCGCTGTGCGGACCGCGGCGCAGGCGCGGTCAAGATCTGCCTCGGACTTGGCAAAACAGAGCCGGAGATGACCCGGGGCGCCGAATTCGTAGCCAGGAACGAGGCAGACTCCGGCGGATTCGAGCAGGTGCAAGCTGAGGTCGTTGTCAGTATTCAGCATGACGCCACCCGGGGTGCGCCGTCCGAGCAGGTCGGCGCACCCGATAAAGTGGTAGAACGCGCCCTGAGGCTGGTGGAACACTAGGCCGGGCACATCGCCGAGTGCGGTCGCGACCAGATCGCGGCGGCGTGCATAGGCGGCACGCCAATCGGCGATGCAATCCTGCGGACCTTCGAGCGCGGCCAGTGCAGCGGCCTGACTGACCGAACAGGCGTTGGTGGTCGACTGCCCCTGAAGCTTAGTCATCGCGGCGATCAGGTCGGCGGGACCGGTAGCATAGCCGATCCTCCAGCCGGTCATGGCATAGGATTTCGACACGCCGTCGACGGTGAGAGTACGGTCGCGCAGATCCGGCGCAACCTCGGCCATGGACGCGAAACCGACGTTGTCGAACAGGATGTCCTGATAGATGTCGTCGCTCAAGACTGCGACCTGAGGCGCGCCGCGCAACACCTCGGCCAGCGCCGAAAGTTCGTCGGCGGACAACACCGCACCGGTAGGGTTACTGGGGGAATTTAGGATCAGCCAGCGCGTCCGGGGCGTGATCGCGGCCGCGAGCCGCTCCGGGGTCAGCCTGAACCCTTCGGCTGCCGGACAGTCCACCAGCACCGGAACGCCGCCAGCGATCACCACCATATCGGGATAGCTTACCCAATGGGGCACCGGAACGACGACCTCGTCGCCCGGCTCCAGGGTCGCGACCAGCGCATTGAATATCAGCTGCTTGGCGCCGCTGCCCACGATGATGGACTCGGGCACGCTGTCGATGGCGTTCTTCTGCGTGAACCGCTGCGCGATCACCTGCCGTAGCGCTGTAGTGCCCGCGACATTGGTGTAACGGGTTGCACCATGTCGCGCAGCGTCGAAGGCTGCGTCGATAATATGGGAAGGGGTGTCGAAATCGGGTTCGCCCTCGCCCAAATCGATCACTTTGCGCCCTGCTTCCTGCAACGCGCGAGCCGCCTGTGCTAGTCTGATCGTGCCCGAGACCCGAGCCCGCCGCAATCTGTCGTTGATCTGCATGAGTTTCCGCTTGCACTTCAGAGAACATATATTATATATATATCGGATTATTTCAATTGTCTATCTTATTCAGGTTACTTAGCCATGATCTGTTATCAGCCTGAAACTCCAACCTATCGCTGGGATGGCAACCGCCAAGACCTAGCGTTGGAATACCGCAGGATGATTCGTGGGCCATTCGGGTTGGAGGTGCAAAAAATCCTCGACCGGATGCGCTCGACGCCGCTACGCGGGCGACTGATCCTACTGGTGCTGGAGCCGTTCCAGCTATGGGGCCTCGCCAGGCTGTCCGGAGAACGCGGTGTTCCGCCGGTGCGGGTGGAAGGCGTCACATACGCCTCGATGGCCGAGGCGGAATGGGACATCTTCAAACGCCGCTGGGAAGATCTGACCGGAGTGCCGGTGACGGTTGGGGAGGAATCCGCACGATGACCAGCACGACGGGACTGCTCGGCTATGCCCAGCCTTGGGTGGTGCGGGCGGGCGAGCAGGTGGCGTTCAAGGTCTCTTCAAACGGGCCGGCGTGCTGCGATCTGGTGATCCTGCGGGTGATCTGTGCGGATATTAACCCCGAGGGGCCGGGTGCCGAATATGACGAACTGGACTGGGGCAGGGCACAGGCGCTAGCGGTTGCGCACCAGCCGGTTAGCACCGGATCCTGCGCTGTGGCGGTTTCGGCGCCGGAGGTTTGGACCGCGACCGGGCTGGAGCTCCGAGTGCTGATATTTCCGACGCTGCGGACCGCCGCGCCACAGGTCGTGTTTTCGTTCGGAAACCTCACGTTGTACGTGGTGCCCGAGGGCCGGTTGGTGGCGCGGGCGGGTGAAGCCGAGGTTGGCTGTAGCGGGCAGCTGGATCTGCGGCAGTGGTATGACGTAACGCTGCGGATTGGTGACGGGCGGCTATCGCTGACCTGCGACCGACTGCGGCCCCTGCAGGGCATGGCGGATCGCGAGAGTGTCGGCGCGGCGCTGGTCGGGGAAGACTGGCCGGGGGGGGCATCGCTGCCGATGTTCGCCGCCGAGCCGGACGAGCCGTTCTCGGGGCGGCCGATGACCCGGCACCATTTCAACGGCAAGATCGAGGCACCCCGGCTGAGCGATGCCTCGGGGCGGGTGCTCGCGGCTTGGGACTTTCACACCGGCCAGGGCAGCGCGCGGGTGGCTGACAGCGGCCCTGAAGGCCATGACTTGGTGCTTCGCAACACTCCGATGCGGGGGGCAACTGGGCATCTGTGGAACGGCTCGGTGGAGCATTGGGAGCTGACCCCCGAGCACTACGCCGCGATCCACTTCCACGACGACGACTGCACCGACTGCGAATGGGAGACCACCTGGGAGGTAACGGTGCCCGAAGGTGCGCGCTCGGGCTTTCATGTCGCGCGGCTGACCGACGAACGGATCGAGAGCGATGTGTCGTTCTTTGTCTCGGCGCGGGCCGGAGCTCCGACTGCAAGGGTGCTGTTCTTAGTACCGACGGCGACTTATCTAGCCTATGCCAACACCAACATCAAGTTCGACAGTGCCAATACCGAAAACCTCTACGAGGCACCGACTGTGATCAGCGAGGACGAGCTGTACCTCAACCTGCATCGGGAACTGGGGCTGTCACTCTACGATACGCACGGCGACGATTCGGGAGTGATCTATGCGGGCAGCCGGCGGCCGATGCTGAACGCACGACCAGGACTCTATACATTCAACTATGTGAACGACACCCATGTTGTGAAATGGCTGGAGTTACGGGGATACACCTATGACATTGCCACCGACGAGGATCTGCATCGCGACGGGCTCGGTCTGCTGGAGTCCTATGACGTGGTACTCACGGGGTCGCACCCGGAATACTGGTCGACCCCGATGTGGGACGCTCTGGACGCCTTTCAGCAGGGCGGCGGACGGCACATGTATCTGGGCGGGAACGGATTCTACTGGCGGATTGCGTGGTCGGCGGAGCACCCTGAGGTGATCGAGAACCGCCGGGGCATGTCGGGGGTGCGAACCTGGGAGGGCGAGCCCGGCGAGCATATGCTGAGCTTCACCGGAGAGCCGGGCGGGCTTTGGCGTAGCCTAGGGCGGGCGCCGCAGCGGCTGGTCGGGGTCGGGTTCAGCGCGACACTGTTCGTGCGGTCGAACTGGTTCCGGCGGCGGAAGGTCGATGCGGCCGGGCCCTGGGGGTTCGTGTTCGAGGGCGTCAAAGACGCGGTAATCGGTGATTTCGGCTATCGCGGCGGCGGCTGCGTCGGGCTGGAGATCGACCGTTGGGAGGGCGACCTAGGCTCGCCGGGGAATGCGGTGATCCTGGCCACCTCCGAGGGGATCGACGCCGGTGGGCTGCTGTCGGGCGAGGAATTCATCACCACGACACGTGCACTCGACGGGACGCAGAACGCCAATGTCCGGGCCGACATGGTGATTTTTGCGACCCCTGGGGGCGGTGCCGTCTGGTCCACCGGGTCGATCGCCTGGGCGACCTCGCTGCTGTGGAACGGCGGCAACAATTCGGTTTCGCGGGTGACCGCGAATGTCCTTGATCGTTTTCTCGATCCCGAGCCGATCGGGAAGTGAACCAACAGAGAGTGAGACCCCCAAGTGCCTTTCAAAGCCCAGTTGCTGACCAAGATCCGCAGACAATTCACCCATGTGGACACCTGCCCGTTCCAAGGGCCTCGGGTATTCTTCGAGAATGCCGGCGGGGCGCTGACCCTCGCATCGGTGGTGGAGACTTCGGCCGAGTATGCCGCGATCCCTGACAACCAAGGGCGCGACAATCCGGCGTCGAAGGCGCTAATGGAAGCAATCGCCCAGGCACGGCAGGACGCGCGGTGCCTGTTCAATGCACCGACCGGCGAGATTTTGCTGGGCGAGAGCGGCACCGAGCTATTATTTCGGCTGATCCGCAACGCCTGCACCGCGACCGCAGACGGCAGCGTGATCGGGTCGAGCGTCGAGCATCCGGCTTCGCGCAGCGCCGCGACCCATTGGGCGGCGCAGACCGGAAAGCCCTATATTGACGTGCCCCATGACGGTGCCTCGGGCAATGTCACGGCCGACGCTTATCGCGAAAAGGTCCGTCCGGACACCCGCGTTGCCACCATCCTGCACTGTTCGCCGGTGACTGGGGTGAGCAGTGATATCGCAGCGATCTCTGCGGCGATACGGTCGGTCGCTCCCGACTGTCTGATCATCGTCGACGGAATCCAGTTCGCCGCACATGGCGCGATCGATGTCTCGGGTGCCGGCATCGACGGCTATGTGATCTCGCCCTACAAGGTCTTCTCGCGGCACGGCTACGGGCTCGCTTGGGCTTCGGACCGGCTGACCGCCCTTCCCCATGAACGCTTGACCGGCAGCCCCGAAAACGCATGGGAATTTGGCACCCGCGACAATGGTGCCTATGCCACCTTCTCACGCGTCGTCGAATACCTCGACTGGCTGGGCGGCGAGGTCTCGGAAAGTACCGATCGCCGGACCCGGATTGAAGCGGCGACGGCGGCGATCCAAGCGCAGGAGCACGACTTGTGCGAGCTGATGCTGCACGGCGAAGGCAGCCTTGCCGGGCTCACTGACCTGCCCGGTATTCAAGTACTGGCCGGCGTCGGCAACCTCGGGCGCAAGGGTCTGGTCTGCTTCTGGAAGGAGGGCATGGCCTCGGCCGAGATCGTCGCGCTGCTTAATGAGAATGGCGTGCGCACCCATGTCCGCAAAAACGATCATTATTCCGGCAATATACTTGGACCGCTTGGACAGCCCGACTGCGTTCGCGTTTCGGTCTGCCACTACAATTCCCGAGCCGAGGTCAAGCGGATGCTGAATCCGCTCCAGACTCTCTACAAATAGGGCGTGATCCCGTCATGCAGAACCGAGCGACACTCCCTTCGGAGTTTATCCCTGATACAGTGGCCCTCGCGGGTAAACGCGTCGGTGGTCTGGGCAACCCTGCCAGCAGCACAATACAGCTGCGACGTGCCAGCGGATTGGGACCAGGCCCGAAACCTGCCTGCCGAGCAGTTGAACCACCCTCCGGATCGATGCGGGGCAAATCGGCGCGCAGGTATCGGCCAACAATCACATTACGGAAGGCCCACGAGGCGTTTTGCCACTTTGAATCTGGAAAACGACGGATATTTGTTGATTTAAATATATATTTGATATATTTTTAGCTCATCGTCTGGATCGCAGCTGCCGGTCTCGCCGAGCTTTCAAAAACTTGAACCGGGAGTCCGCTACAATGAAACCGATCGTCACACGCCGCAAACTGCTCAAGTCCGCCAGCGCAACCGCTGCGGGCGTACTCGCCACACCATATTTCTTTACGCGGGCCCATGCCGCCAGTGATCCGAAGGTGATCCGCTTCTACGCCTATGACGGCAACCTAGGCGATCTCTACATGCGCGATTGGTACGAGCCTTTCGTCGAGAAGTTCGACCTGAAGGCCGAGTATGTGCGAATCGCCGGCGGCCGGGCACCGTTGGAAAAGCTTCAGGCGCAAATCAGCGCCGGTCGCCCCGAGGTCGATGTGATCCCGTTGCAGCCACAGCAGCTGATCGTGGCGACGCGCAACGACATGCTGCTACCGATCTCGAAGACGGACGTCCCAGAATACGTAAACCTCTACGACGAGTACATCAGTCCCTATGGCCCCGGAATGGTGCTATGGTGCTACGGCCTCGCCTGTAACACTGAGGCCGTGACGCCAACGCCTACCTCGTGGAGGGCGCTGTGGGACGATGCCTATGCAGGAAAGGTCGCCCTGAACGACGCGCTATTCGAGCAGACGCTCCAAATGGTGAACCTTGCATTCAAGGGCGCACCCCATCCCGTAGACGCCGAGACATTTTCCCATCTCGACGCGATCCGGCCGAACCTAGTGACGCTGTGGAGCAACGGCGCCGATGCCGAGCAGCTGTTCCGCACCGGCGAGATCGTGATGACACCGTTCTGGAACGGGCGGGTGACCACGCTGCAGAAAGAGGGCCTGCCGCTGGAATTCATCGTTCCAGACGAAGGCTTCTTCGTGCGTTATTCCACCTACGCCATCCCGCGCAATGCCCGGAACACCGATATGGCACTGTCCTGGCTCGACTTTGTGCTGGGCGAGAAGCCACAGCGTGCTCTGGTGGAATTCGGCTATGGCACGCCCAACAAGACGATCACCTATACCCCGGAAGAAGCCAAGGCGGTGATCGTGGCCGATCCGGAAATGGTGAAGAAGGCCGTGCCTGAGAATTTCGAGATGATGGTCGACGATGGTGCCGAATGGCGCGACATGTGGACTGCTTGGAAGACACGCTGAACACCTGATGCGCTTTTGCGCTCCTCGTCCTGCGGCGGGGAGCGCATTATACTTCGGGGCACATGTGGCCGAGAGCGCGCCGCGCGGGGAAACTTTTCCAGGGAGAAATACAATGGCTGAAGACGGGCGCCCGATTCGGAACTGGTGGTTGCTGTTTCCGACCGGGTTGCTCTATGCGGGAACCTTCATGATCCCGTTCGGAATCCTACTGGTCACGAGCTTCTTTCATTTCGAGGGCGGTGTGACAACGCCCGGTCTCTATTTCGACAACTATCGCAAGGTATTTACCGATGGCGTGACCATGCAGGTATTCCGCAACTCCGTCATACTTTCAGCTTGGATCACCGGAATCGGCCTTCTGATCGCTTATCCTACCGCTATACTGATGCGCAGCCTTGGGCCCAAGGCGCGGCTAGTGATGATCTATGTACTGGTCTCGCCGCTGCTGACCTCGATCATCGTGCGCAACCTCGCCTGGCTGCTGATCCTCGGCCGCACCGGGATTATAAACGCTTGGCTGATGGACATGGGGCTGATCTCGCGCCCGCTGCCGCTGATGTATAACGACTTCGGCGTGATCGTGGCGGTGGTGCATGTCTATCTGCCCTTTGCCGTGCTGCCGATCTATAGCGCGCTCTCAGCCATCGACCGGCGGGTGGAGGCGGCTGCAGCGAGCCTCGGAGCGGGGCCGGTGCAGGTGTTCCTGAACGTGACCCTGCCGCTCAGCATGCCGGGCGTGGCGGCCGGCATGACCCTGCTCTTCATCCTGTCAATGGGCCTATACGTTACGCCAGTCATCATCGGCGGTAACTTCGTGGTTACACTGCCGATGCTGATCACCAGCGCAGTTCGGGACCAGTACAACTGGCCCTGGGCCTCGGCGATGTCGATTCTACTGCTGCTCTCGATCATGGCGGTTGTGCTGCTATCGACGCTGCTCACCAGGTTCTCGCGGAAAGGTTAAGATGGAATATACCCTACACAACCACACTGCCTTTCGGCTGTTGTGCGTCTTCGGCGTGCTAATCGGCAGCTTCCTGATCCTGCCTCTGGCAATTTTGACACTGCAATCCTTCACCGCCGAGTCCTACCTCGCCTTCCCGCCGCCCAGTTACGGCATCCGCTGGTATCGCGAGGTATTCACCTCGGCGGACTGGCGCGAGGCGGCGACCACCAGCCTGCTGATCGCCGCCATCTCCACACCGATTTCGCTGGTGCTGGGCACGATGGCGGCGCTGGGACTGGACCGGGGACCGATGCGCGGACGGGCGGCGCTCTACGCGCTGATGATCTCACCGATGACCCTGCCGCATCTGGTGCTGGGTCTGGGCCTGTTGCAGCTCGCGCTGAAACTCGAGATCGACGACACGCTCTGGGCCTTCGTGCCAGCGCATGTCACCGTCTGCGTACCTTTCGTCATCATCTCAGTCGGGGCTAGCCTAGCAAGCTTCGACCGTCGGCTGGAGACTGCGGCGCAGAGCCTAGGTGCCTCGCCGCTGACGGCCTTCTTGCTGATCACCCTGCCGATCCTGCGGCCGGGGATCGTGGGCGGCGCAATCTTCGCCTTCATCACCTCGTTCGACGAGTTCATCATCACCTATTTCCTAGCAATATACACCAAGACCCTGCCAATCGAAATCTACTCGTCGCTGATGTTCCAGGTCTCGCCTGCCATCGCCGCGATTTCAGTCCTGACCATTGCGCTCTCGGCGCTGCTGATGGTCATTCTCATTGCGCGGGGTCAAGTGGTCGGAGGCGGAGCGATCGTAAAATGACACAGGTCACAATAGACAAGATAGCAAAGAGCTACGGCAGCTTCATCGCTGTCCGCGAAATGGACATCGTGGTGGAGAGTGGTGAGTTCCTGACCTTTCTCGGCCCCTCAGGCTGCGGCAAGACCACGACGTTGCAGATGGTGGGCGGCTTCGTTTCGCCGAGCACCGGCCGGATTCTCGTCGGCGATCAGGACATGACCGCGCGCCCGCCGCACAAGCGCAACGTAGGCATGGTATTTCAGAACTATGCGCTGTTTCCACACATGAGCGTGGTCGAGAATGTCGCCTTCGGGCTGCGGATGCGCCGGGTTGGCCGGAGCGAGCGCGACAAGCGTGCGGCCGAGGCACTGGGCATGGTGCGGATGGCACATCTCGCGGACCGGTTTCCCGACCAGATCTCGGGCGGACAGGCCCAGCGGGTTGCACTGGCACGGGCGCTGGTAATCCGGCCCGACGTACTACTGCTCGACGAACCGTTCGGCGCGCTCGACAAGCAGTTGCGCGACCACATGCGGGTCGAGCTGCGCGAGTTGCAGCAGTCACTTGGGATCTCGACGATCTTCGTCACTCATGACCAGGACGAAGCCCTGTCGATGTCGGACCGGGTGGTGGTGATGTCCCACGGTGTCGTGCAGCAGGTGGGCTCGCCGATCGATATCTACGAGCGGCCCGCGACACGGTTCGTGGCGGAGTTCATGGGGCTGTCGAACATCCTTCCGGTCGAGCGGATAGAGCCTGGGGGGGGCTGCTTTCTGTCCGGAGGTCTGTCGCTGCCCACGCCGCCTCGCGGTCCGGAGGGTGGCGCCGTATCGGTCGTGATCCGGCCAGAAGCCCTGTCGCTGCGTCCCGCTAACGGACATGGGCCGACAGGCAAGATCGTGGGTGAGAGCTATATGGGCGCGACGATCCACTACGTTCTGGAGTTGGAATCGGGACCGCGCCTCTCGGTCGTGCGCCAGAACCTGAGGGACGGCGGGACGCTAAGGGTCGGCGACGAAGTTGCCGTAGAGGTGGCTCCAGGAGGCTGCCACCTTTTGGCGGACTGATACGGGCAGTCATGGCACGTTTACAAGAACATCGGCACAGGACCGAGAACAACTCTTCGACCGGCTATGGGATTGGCGACGCATCGCAACCGCTGCAACCGAGGGCTCTGATGATGTGGCCGCCCCGGACTGAAATGGTCCGGCAAAACTGGACAGCGTGCTAAGGTGTACCCAAGATGAACGAATGGATACAAGAATGACGAAGAGACGGAACTTTTAAGATATGTTTAAGGCTGCTGTGGCCCTTGAGGCGCTGCGCAGGGACAAGACGGTTCAGGAGATTGCGGCCAAGCGCCAGTCCACCCAACGCAGGTGAGCACGTGGAAACGGCAAGCGATCGAGGGCATGGCAGGCGTCTTCTCGGATAAGGTCAAGAAACCTGAGAACGAGGACGGCGAGATCAAAGAGCTTCACGCCAAGATTGGCCAGCTGGCGGTGGAAAACGATTTTTTGTCACAAGGGCTAAAGCGATGAGCCCCAGTGAACCCCGTTACATGATCCGTAGGGAGAACACCGATCTGAGCCTGACGCGCCAATGCAAGCTGCTCAAGGTCAGCCGTTCGTCGATTTAATACACGCCAGTTGGCTTTGATCAGGCGACGATTGACCTGATACATGAGCCCTCTCGTGACATCGCTATGCGATGCTGTAGATTTCCATGCGGAAGTGACCCAGATAGCGGCATTAGCTGTCACATCCCGGAAGGTAATATGGCTGTTTCTTGAACAACTCTGGTCTGAGTTTGTGCCAGTCTTTCATCGCCTGCAAGGGCGCTTTGCTGCCCAGTGCTGACTGCGGAAGCTGCTGGTTGTAAAGCCATACATAGCGGTGCAGCGTAGCCTCGAGTTCCTCACCTGATCGGAAGTGGTGCGATTGCAGCACTTCTTCGATACGACCATTGAATCGTTCCACCATGCCATTGGTCTGTGGCGACTTCGGTGGGGTCAGACGGTGTTCAATCTCCAGCGCTGCGCAGAGCGTATCGAACTCGTGCGCGCCCGTGGCGACACGCTTGCGCAAACCGAAGAGCCGATCCGTGAACTCTTTGCCGTTATCGGTCAAAATGGTGCGGATATGGATCGGGCAGGCGCGCTCGAGGTCGCGCAAAAACCGCCGCGCATTGGCCGCAGTCTTTGCGTTAAAGACGCGGATGAAGACCCAGCGGGTCGCCCGGTCAATGGCCACGAAGAGATACCGGCGGCGGCTCTCATCGGCCATTTTTGGCAGGTATTTCACGTCGATGTGGATGTATCCGGGCTCGTATGCCTTGAAGGCGCAGTGTTTTGGCTTCGAGGTCTTGGCTTTTAAATCGCGCAGGTTTCCCACCCCATGCCGCCGCAGACATCGGTCCAGGCCAGAGCGCGACGCGTTCGGATTGAGAAACTCCCTGACCACCGCCAGCAGGTCATCGAGCGATACCAGCAGCGTCGTGCGAAGGGCCACAGCAACGGCCTCCTGCGCTGGCGTCAACGTCGTTTGCAGGCGGTGCGGTGTATGGCTGCGATCCTCAACGCTATCCCGCTTGCGCCATTTATAAATGGTTTGCACGGTAACTCCGAAGCGCTCTGCAAGTGCCGTTCCAGCATCATCGCTGGCCTGGATTGTGGCTCGAACCTTTGGCGTCGTCGTGGCTTGCTTATGAAGATGAATCAGCATGGTGGCACCCAGTCCCGAAGTTCCCT
>Ga0163215_101350_pt1 | contig 15620 bp, 13 predicted proteins | sample SynspAceP_FD_185934 | JGI IMG/M metagenome (GOLD analysis project Ga0163215, IMG submission 185934) | Saline lake microbial communities from Ace Lake in Antarctica - Synechococcus sp. Ace-P (Hybrid Assembly) | ecosystem: Environmental > Aquatic > Non-marine Saline and Alkaline > Saline | place... | reverse complement strand
AAGCCTGCTCAAGCAAGAGAAGACAGCCAAGTGTGGAATCAAAAACAAGCGACTGACCGCCGGATGGGACGACGACTACATGGAGAAGGTCCTATTTAGCAGGTAAATCCCCGTGCAATCGCCCTGGTGTCCTTGTTGGTCTCTTGCTGCCTGCGGTTCAGGCTGCTCGTGAGGCCGCACGACGGATGAGTTGTGGTAACAACTTTAAGCAGATTGGCCTTGGGCTCCACAACTATCATTCGGCCTACGATCAACTGCCGAAGCAGCGCGGTGGATCATTTGATAGTGGTCTTTCAGACGATTTCTCCAACAACAACGAGTTGAGCTTTCTAGTTGGATTGCTACCCTTTGTTGAGCAACAGGCGTTGTGGGAGCAGATCTCGACTCCAAGCGTCACGCGCGTTGACGGTGGAACTCAGTCGCCACCGTGGCCAGCCATGGGGCCGGAACCCCATACCCCCAATTACGTCCCTTGGCGAACGCAAATTCCAGGCCTACGCTGTCCAAGTGACCCAACTGCGGGAGTAGGTTCTTACGGGAAGACGAATTACGTCGCCTGTCTTGGTGACACGGTTTATCACCAGGAGGACAGTGACATCAACGATAGTGGTATTCCCGCTGCGGGCAGGGACGGTCGAACTTTTGGGCGTGGTTCCTTTCAACTACATGTCGTGACAAAATTCGCGGATATTTTGGACGGTTTGTCGAACACGATTGCTTGCGGCGAGATTGTTGTTGACTCGAGCAAACGCGAAGTGATCGGGGCTTTTATAGATGACAATACTGCTGGACTTTCCCGGCGCATGGCCCCCGGTCGGTTCGCCGACGTAGTGCTTGAGCCTTCGCGTCCAAAGTTCTACCTCGAGTCTTTGAACCTCGAAGGCAACATGGATTATGCCCGGGGACACCGTTGGATGAGCGGTGACAGCATGATAGCGAACTTTCAGACGATTCGGCCACCGAATAGTTACAGTGTGTCCCAAGGCAACTACAATGACGAAGGTTTTGCAACAGCGGCAAGTCGTCACCAAGGTGGTTGCCACATTTTGATGGGTGACGGGGCAGTTCGATTCATTACCGAGTCGATCGATTCCGGAAACCAGAATCACGGACCTGTCGGTACGGAGGCAAATGGTGGCGGTTCTAGCAGTGGCAATGAGGTCACACGTGGCAAGGAAAGCCCATTTGGAGTGTGGGGAGCCTTGGGCACACGAGACGCTTCAGAGGTAATTAATGGAGAGTTCTAGTCTCTTCTTATGAAGCAAGTTGGTTCTGCCAGACTTGCTTTCTTTGATTCAACGGATGCAATTCCGCGTCAAATCCATGATTTCTTATACCCTCCCACTGCTTCCTTGGCTTGCACTATGACCCGAACAATCTTCTTTCTGTTTCTGCTCTGCTTCGTCGTTGTTCCGCTTACCGGATGCGGTGGTGGCTCAGATAACAGCGTTGATCGCACGCCTGTTGTAGAGACTGCGGAAGAGGAAGAGGATCGCTCGAAGGCGGAAGAGCGCGAGGAGGCTGAAGAGGCTGCTAAAGAGCGTGCGTCTGGCGAGCAATAGTGATCGCGATTAAGATTTTTGGCTCATCTCCGGTTCCAGGTTGATTTTCAACCGTTGCCATGTCAGTGGCTATCCAGTGATGCGTGGAGGCATCCGGGGCTGGCTTGGCCGTGCTAAGCATATCGACGAAAAAGGTTCGGCGGAACCTCATGCAGGCGAGTCTCTCGAAGACTCGCCATTTCCAGCGTCTCGGAGAGACCCGGCTACGTCTGTCCACCGAATGAATTATGACGATGTGCTTAGCCAGATGCCCAGGGACCGGAAAATCCCAATACCCGCCTAGCTAGTTGCCGTGTTCGCATCAACCCGCGACCGGGGGTGAGCCTCTAGGGTAGCGGAACTCGTCATGAGTTTCGATCCGCAGCATGGTTCGCCGAAAATTTTGACGACTTCCGCTACGGTCCAACCTTAATTTTCAGCCAAGGACCGCCGAAAAAATAAGTGGCGGGATCATTCGTAGCGGAAGTCGCCTGACTTTCGATATTCCCAACGAATTTCAAACTCTGGCGAGGTCGGCTACGACAGTCTTTATTCCGGCGGTCCTAACCCAGACCACGAAGGCGAAACCACCGCCACGGATCGCAGTTGTGATACAATCGACAGTCCACGAGTATCCGCCTTCTTCATCCGAGCGCTGAAATGCTGCCAGCCGTCGCCAAGTCTATTCTGGGAACCGGATCGTTTGTCCTCGCGGCACTCGCATTCTCCTGGGCGCCGCCGGTGCTTGCCGATGAAACATCGGAAGTATCAGAATCTCCAAGTTCCGATCAGATTCAGTTCTTTGAAACAGCGATCCGACCCCTGCTGGCAAACCACTGCTACGATTGTCACAGCGAAGAGACCCAGGAAGGTGAATTACGACTCGACTCGCTCGAAGGAATCCTGGTCGGTGGGAATGCCGGGTCACCGGTTGTCGCGGGCAAACCGAACAGCAGCCTGCTGCTGACTGCGGTGAGTCATCGGGACAGCGAACTTCGCATGCCGCCCGATGAAAAACTGTCCGATCGGCAGATCGCGGACCTGACGCGTTGGATCGAAATCGGGGCTCCGCACCCGGATAGCGGCCAAGTGGAAGTTGTCCAGACGCGCCGAAGTGTCGATATGGAAGCCGGTCGCAAGCATTGGGCTTTTCGCCCGATCACCTCACCGGGCGTACCGGGATCGCTCGGCTCCAGTGTCAATCCGATCGACTCGTTCGTCGCTGCCGAATTGAAACGACACGACCTGGTGCCACTTCGACGTGCTGACAAACGCAAGTTGATTCGGCGTGCCAGTTTCGACCTCATTGGCCTTCCGCCGACTCCCGAAGAGATCAAGGCGTTCCTTGTCGACGAATCCGAAGATGCCTTCGGGCGCGTCGTGGATCGGTTGCTCGAATCGCCCCACTACGGTGAACGTTGGGGACGTCACTGGCTCGACGTCGCGCGTTACGCGGACTCCAACGGACTCGACGAGAATGCGGCGTACGGGAACGCGTGGCGATATCGGGATTACGTCGTGCAATCGTTCAATGAAGATAAACCGTACGATCAGTTTGTGACGGAACAACTTGCCGGGGATCTGCTCGACTCGCAAGGCGACATCGCGCTAAAAAATCAGCGAGTGATCGCGACCGGCTATCTCACGCTGGGCCCCAAGGTGTTGGCGGAAGTCGATGAACAGAAGATGGAGATGGACATTGTCGATGAGCAAATCGACACGATCGGTCGCGGGTTGATGGGGCTGACCCTGGGCTGTGTCCGCTGTCACACGCACAAGTTTGATCCTCTCGAACACGAGGACTATTACGCGTTGGCCGGGATCTTCCAAAGCACTCAGACCATGGAGTCGTTCACCAAAGTCGCGAAGTGGAACGAAGTCTCGATTGCCTCTGCTGATGATCTTGCTCGAAAACAGGAACACAACACCCGCGTCGCCGCAAAGAAGCAGGAGATTGACGATCGAGTCGCGTCGGCAACGAGCGAACTCGAAACGCCCGCAGGCGAGACGATCCCCGAAGATTCCACGGCGGCAGATGTCGAGAAGAGGTTTCCCGAGTCGACTCAGGCTGAGTTGAAGAAACTACGTGGAGAACTCAAGCAGATTGCGGAAACGCCACCGGTCATGCCCACTGCGATGGCGGTGTCCGACGGCGCGATCGTCGATGCGGCCGTTCATATTCGCGGCAGTCATTTGACGCTCGGCGAAACGGTTCCGCGCGGCTTTCCACGAGTGCTTTGCGACGACGAGCAAGCGAGTCTGCCCGAGGAGCAAAGCGGCCGACTGGAATTTGCCCGCTGGTTGACCAGTCCTGACCATCCGCTGACAGCCCGCGTGATGGTCAATCGCATTTGGCGCTGGCATTTTGGCAAAGGACTCGTTGCGACCGTCGACAACTTTGGCACCCAGGGTGATCCACCGACGCATCCCGAGCTGCTGGACTGGTTGGCGATACAGTTCATGGAAGGTGGTTGGTCGATCAAAGCGATGCACCGCTCCATCATGCTGTCCGAGACCTATCAACGCAGTAGCGAATTTGACGCCAACAACGCTTTGATCGACGGCGACAACCGATTTTACTGGCGATCCGACGTTCGCCGCTTGGAAGCCGAGGCGATCCGTGACTCGCTGCTGGTGATCAGCGGCAAACTCGATCGAACACTCGGCGGACCGGTGCTTGAAACGCCCAATCGAACGCTGGTGTTCAACCACACTTCGCAGGATACGTCGAACTATGACGCGACGAGACGGTCGATCTACGTCCCGATCATTCGCAACCACCTGTACGACATGTTTCAATTGTTCGACTACAACGACGCCAGCGTCCTGACCGGAAACCGCAACACGAGCACGCTCTCGCCCCAGGCTCTGTTTTTGATGAATTCGGATCTGGTTGCCGATGTGACAACGTCGATGGCCGAGCGGCTGTTGAAGGAAGAGTCCTCTCGTCAGACACGCATCGCAAGAGTCTTTGAAGAATCCTACGGGCGATTGCCGACCGATATCGAAACGCGTCGCATTGCGGACTTCCTGACAGCGTTTGAAGAACAGTCATCCGTTAGGAACGTGGGGATAGCAACCGACGTAGTGGATCTTGTCAAAGATCCCTCCAGCACGAAATCTTCAACAAGATCCACTACAAAAAATCCGTCATTCATTGAGCCCGCGTTCCTTAGCGACCATGCTCAGGCGTGGCAGGCACTGTGCCAATCGATCGTTTCATCCAGTGAGTTCGTTTACTTGAGATAACACATCATGCTCCTTTCACGACGACAACTGCTGCAACGGTCCTCCATCGGATTTGGTTCGCTGGCATTGGCCTCCATGCTGGCGGAAGAGTCTGCGTCCGCAGCTCGATCGTCCGCACCGCATCATCCTCCAAAGGCCAAACGAATCATCTTCCTGTTCATGAAGGGAGGCCCCTCGCAGATGGACACCTTCGACTACAAACCGAAACTTCAGGAGAATGACCGCAAGCCGCTGCCGTTCGACAAGCCACGAGTCCAATTTGCTCCGACCGGTGATCTACTGGCATCGCCGTGGAAGTTCGAACGATACGGGGAAAGCGGAATCGCGGTAAGTGAACTTTTTCCGCACGTCGCCGAGGTCGTCGACGATTTGTGCATCATCAATTCCATGCACGGATCCAATCCGGCACATGGCGGAGCCTGTCTGAAAATACACACCGGCAGCGACACCTTCGTTCGGCCCAGTTTCGGATCGTGGATCACGTATGGGCTGGGCACCGAGAACGAGAATTTGCCTGGCTTCATTACGATTTGCCCGACGCTGGCGCACGGTGGCACGAAGAATTGGAGTTCGGCGTTCCTGCCTGCCAACCATTCAGGCACGCCGCTGGGAAACGCCAGCCAGTCGTCCGAGCAGGCCCGCATCAAGTTCATCCAGAATGCAAACATGTCGAAGGAATTGCAACGTTTGCAACTGGATTTGACGCAATCGCTCAATTCGGACTTCCGCGACGCGGCCGGACCGCATGCCGATCTGGAAGCAAGGATCCAGTCGTTTGAGTTGGCCTTTCGGATGCAAACCGAGATGCCTGCCGCGCTCGAATTGGCGGAGGAAACGAAGGCCACGCAGTCGCTCTATGGAATGGACAATCCCGGCACGGCGGACTTCGGTCGCCAGTGTCTGATCGCTCGTCGATTTGCCGAACGTGGAGTCCGCTTTGTGCAGGTGACTCACAGCAACTCCGAGGTGCAATGGGATCAGCACGGCAACCTTCGCAAAGGCCACCAACAGAATGCAGCGGAAGTCGACAAACCGATCGCGGGTCTGCTGCGTGACTTAAAAGCCCGAGGACTCTTGGAGGACACGCTTGTGCTCTGGGGCGGCGAGTTCGGCCGGACCCCAACGTGCCAGGGAGCGGGACACGACGGTCGCGACCATAACCCGGAAGGCTTCACGATGTGGCTGGCCGGCGGCGGTGTGAAATCCGGAATTCAATACGGCAAGACGGACGATTTCGGATACTATGCGATCGAGAACCGAGTCCACATCCACGATTTGCACGCCACGATCCTGCATTTACTGGGGCTCGATCACCTGCGTCTGACCTACCGACACGCTGGCCGCGACTTCCGACTGACCGATGTGGCCGGCCACGTGGTGGAGGACATCATTGCCTGACCCAGAACATTCGCGGAAACACGCTGACTCAGAGCATTCGCGTCACCGCGCCCGTTGGGTGTTGTTGGCGTTGTTGGTGACTTCCATCTTGGTCAACTACATCGACCGAGGCGCTCTGTCGATCGCCGTGCCCCACATCGAAACTGAATTCTCGCTGACGCCTTCGCAGAAGGGACTGTTGTTGTCGGTGTTCTTCTGGACGTACGCGTTGATGCAATTGCCGGCCGGATGGTTGGTCGATCGACTGGACGTGAAGTGGCTGTATGCGGGCGGTTATCTGATCTGGACGCTGGCGACTGCGTTGACGGGATTTGTTGGTGGATTCACCGCCTTGCTGGCAGCTCGATTGCTGCTGGGTCTGGGCGAGAGCGTGGCCTACCCGGCGATCTCGAGATTGATCGTCGAAAACTTCCCGGAAGAAAAACGAGGCTTTGTCAATTCACTGATCGACGCGGGAACGAAGGTCGGCCCCGCTTTGAGTATTCTAGTTGGTGGTTTGTTGGTGGATCAGTTCGGTTGGCGATCACTCTTCATCGGACTCGGCGTCGGTGGAGTTTTCTGGCTTCTGCCGTGGATTCACTACGTTCCATCGCGATCACGTCCGCCCCGGTCCGAACAAGCTGAACAAGCCGAGAACGCTGCGACAACTGATCAATCCATCGACGTGGTGAGGCCGCCGTTCATGCAGGTCGCCCTGCATCGGTCCGTTCTGGGCAGTTCGCTGGGAATGTTCTCGCTTGGGTACGTTTGGTATTTTCTACTGACGTGGTTGCCATCGTACTTGATGGATGCCCATGGCTTGAACCTGAAGGAAACGGCCGTGCTGGCAGCGTTGCCGTTCTTAGCGATGGCGTTGTCTTCGGTGTTCTGGGGATGGACGACTGACCAGATGATTCGGTGGGGCAAGTCCCCCACGGTGGCTCGCAAGTCGGTTGCGTTGACCGGTTTCCTGATCGCAGCGGTCTTGCTTGTCGCTGCTTCGCGAGCCCATTCGTCGACAAACTGCATTGTTCTGTTGACCGGTGCCTGTTGTGCGCTTGGCATGTTCACCGCCAATGTCTGGGCCATGACGCAAACCATGGCCGGTCCGGCGGCTGGCAGTTGGACCGGCATTCAAAACTGCGTCGGCAACTTAGGTGGCGTGGTTTCGCCGCTCGTCGCAGGATGGACGGTGGGCCAAACCGGTTCCTACTTAACGGCATTCTATGTCGCCGCCGGAGTCATCCTGATTGGGATCGCCGCCTACCTGTTTCTGGTGGGGCCGATTCGTCCCATTGATTGGACACGCCCCAAAGGGATTAGGCCGATCAAATGATTCCAAATGGCATTTCCTTCGACATTGCAAACCCGAAGTTCCGTCAATTCAAGAGTGGTGACGACATTCTGGAATATACACTCGATGGTGGCGAGATCACCATCGACTGGGTAAGCGGCAAGGGGGCATCGTCGATGATGAAAACTATCCTCGATGCAGATCGAGCCGGAGTTGTGAGGATTTCTGGTTACCTGACCGACAAGCTTGGTGATGCTTCAAACGCTGTATTGCAGCGTTTGGGTGACCGAATGGCCCGAGAATTTGGTGACGGCTGAAAGGCTATCATCGAAATCAAGGGAGACCGACGATACTTAATCTTCTCAAAGTAGGTGACACTGATGACCGACATGCACTCAATGGAATTCGAGCAGTGGACTGCCGATACCCTGACTAAGTATCCTCCCGTCGACTCGGCATTTCTGCAAACGGCAACTGACGCGGGGTTCAATGCGTTCACCCACACAGGCGGGCTTTTTGGCGCAAAGGCTGGCCAGCGTGCGGTGCATGTGATTCATCGTGGAAGGGGAAAAAAGTGGGAGGTCATTTTTTTGGAAAATGACATCGATGTGTTGACTACGATGACGACCAATTTAGAGCGAATGACCAGAACGATCCTCAGTTGGCTGCAAGGACGAGCGTTAGCTGCCAAGGAGGATTCGGTTCATACAGTAGCAGGATAATACCCCCAGGAGAGCAAAACGATGTCGAATCGCCAGTCACTGCCGAACAACGTTATCGACCTGTTGGCCGACTTGGTTCGGATCAATAGCGTCAATCCGAACTATGAAGGTGGCGTCCCCGAACTCGAACTCGCGGACTACGTTGACAACTACTTCAACGCGCAAGGAATCGAAACTTGGCGACAGGAAGTTTATCCGAACCGTCCTAACGTGATTGCCCGCATCCCAGGCCGTGATCCCACGCGTCGGATCGTGTTCGAAGCCCACTTGGACACGGTGTCGGTCGCTGGAATGACGATTGAACCTTGGACCCCCGAAATTCGCGATGGAAAAATGTACGGTCGTGGTGCGTGCGACACCAAGGGTGGGATGGCCGCGATGATGCAGGCGGTCGCCAGTCTTGTTGCCGATGGAATCACTCCCTCGGTGGATGTGCTGTTCGCCGCGACGATTGACGAGGAGTATTCGTACCGCGGCGTGGTGGCGATGTGCGACTCGCTTGAACCCGGGCCGGTCGACCGCCACATTCTCGAGCAAGAACTTGCTCCGCGTCACCCATTGCAAGCCGAAGCGGCGATCATTGCCGAGCCCACGCTGCTGCAGCCTGTCATCGCGAGCAAGGGACTTGTTCGCTGGAAGATCGAAACCATCGGCAAGGCAGCCCATTCCGCAAAGCCGCATCTCGGTGTCAATGCGATCGAACACATGGCTGCCATCATCGCGGCAATCCGGCAAGACACGCTGGCGTTGTCGGAGAAAACGCATCCGTTGCTGGGTCCGGCGACTTGCAACATCGGTGTGATTCGAGGTGGCGTGCAAGTGAACTTTGTGCCGGATCGTTGCGAGATCGAGATTGATCGCCGCTTGCTGCCGGGTGAAGCACGCGATGAAGTTCTCGAGCACTATCAGACTCTGGTTGATTCCGTGTCCGCTCAGCACTCAGGCATGAACGCAATCATGCATCCGCCGATGCTCAGTGATCGCCCGTTGGAGACCGATGCCAATGCCCCGGCCGTGCAGACGATGGTCGGTGTGCTCAGCGAGATGGGACTGGAGACGACATTGATCGGCGTGCCGTTCTGCAGCGACGCGAGCAAGTTCGGCGCACTGGGGATTCCCAGCATGATCCTGGGGCCGGGGAGCATCGACCAGGCCCATGCCGCGGTCGAGTTCATCGAGTGCGATCAAGTCATCCGCGCGTCCGAGATCTATCGAAAATTCATGATTCAGTTCCATTAGGCGACATCGATATGAGTCTGTCGGTATGATGACGTGCGGGCGTCCCGCCCTTTTCTACCCCACAACCTGATCCCGCATGGAATGAGTCGGTATCCCGGAGGGATCCAAGCGATTAGCCGGTGGTCGAGCGCAGCGAACACCACCGGAAACACGTTCATGATCGTTCGTTGTCCGGTGGTGTCGCTTCGCTCAACCACCGGCTAATTGCTGAAATCCCCTCGGGATAGAGTTGTGGGTTACAAAAAAGCGGGACGCCTGCGCACCGAAGGGTTACACCGAAACACTTCCCCGAATCTGCTTAGCCCACCCTCCAAGGTCCGTCCATGAAGACTCACGCAACGTTATCTCGACGACGCTTTGCTCAAGCGACCGTGGCCGGTGCGGCATCGTTGGCGGCGACATCGTTGCTGCCGACGCTGTCGAGCGCAGCCGAGCCGGCGGATTCGAGCGGCTGGATCGATGCCCATGTGCATGTCTGGCATCCCGATACCGTGAAGTATCCGATCGGCCCTCGATTCAAGCAGGCTGACATGCAACCGCCGAGCTTCACTGCGGACGAGCTGTTCGCCCATTGCCGGCCTGTCGGTGTGGATCGAATCGTACTGATTCAAATGAGTTTCTACGAGCACGACCACACTTACATGACCGAGGTCATGCAGGCCTATCCGGGCGTCTTCTCAGGCGTGGCCCTAATTGACTACCGGGCCGAGAACCTGGCCGAGCAAGTCGATCAACTGGCGAGCCAGGGGGTACGTGGCTTTCGACTCGATTCGCAGGACATCATTGCGGGAATCGACGATCCCGGCATGGCGATGCTGTGGAGCCAAGCCGCGAAGGACGGTTTGGCGATCTGTCCGTTGATCAACCCCGCCGACATTCATCACGTCGATGCCTTGTGCCAACGTTTTCCGGATACCACGGTGGTGGTCGATCACTTTGCCCGCGTCGGCGTCAGCGGCACGATCCAAGCCGGTCCGCTGGACGCCCTCTGTGGGCTCGCGAAACACCGCCAAGCACACGTCAAGACTTCGGCGTTTTACGCTCTGGGCAAGAAGACGCCACCCTACAAGGATTTGATCCCGATGATTCGGAAAGTTGTCGACGCCTTCGGACCTGAGCGATTGATGTGGGCCAGCGATTGTCCTTATCAAGTGCAAGGCGAACATGACTACCAATCGTCGCTTGCGCTGATCCGCGATCACATCGACTTTTTGTCCGACGGCGACAAACGATGGATGCTGAACAAGACGGCCGCGAAAGTGTTCTTTGCATAAGTATTTTGGCAAAATGAGGGACCATGATCGGATGAAAATAAACATTGCCACGATCGAAGGCGTTCAGGCGTCCACGTCAATCATTCGTGAACATCTTTCTCCCGTTCCGCTCATTCGATCTTATCGGCTTGAGAAAGAACTCGGGCTGCCGCCCAGCCGTCGCGTTTGGTTGAAGGATTACGGATGGACCCCGGTGGGGTCGTTCAAAGTGTATGGAGCGCTCAATTGGGTTGCCAATCACCTTGACCGGATCGGGGACCGACCGATCGCGGCGCATTCATCGGGCAACTTTGCGTCCGGGATTTCCTTTGCGGGAGATCGTTACGGTAAGCGAGTCATCATTGTGATGCCCGACAACGCACCGCAGGTCAAATTTGATCTGACACGATCGTATGGGGCTGAAATTCGCACCTACGATATTGCGTCAGACCCCACGACAGGAAAGCGTGATCAACTCGTTCGCGAAATTGCAGATCAGGAGGGCGGTATCCCGGCATCGCCTTACGACGACAACGATGTCATCGAGGGCAATGGTGTCGGCGGACTTGAGATAGTGGACGAATTACGGCGCAACGACCGGACGATTTCTCAGTTCTTATGTCAGGTGAGCGGGGGCGGACTCATGGCCGGTCATGCACTCGCGATTGCCAGTCGGTTTCCTCAGGCAAAGATCATCGGCGTTGAACCGAACACCGCCGCGGATTTCCAACAATCACTCGCGGCAGGACACATCGTCCGCATCGACCAGCCGTCGGGGATTTGTGACGGATTGCTCTCCTATGACGTGGGCGAGCACAACTGGCCGATCCTCAAACGGCATGTCTCGTCGACCGTTGCCGTGCCGGACACAGACACTCGGAACGCGATGCAGTGGCTGTACATCCATCATGGGCTCCGAACCGAACCCTCGGGAGCGATCGCCACCGCGGCGCTGCTCACCGGGGAGGTGCAACCGACAGGCGAAGGTGACATCGTGGTTGTCGTCAGTGGTCGCAACGTCGACGACGATCAGTTCCGAAAGTGGATTGCTTGATCACGAAATTCTTGTTGCTTAGTGGGATCACGCGATGAAGAGGCGTGGTGATACTAAGCACGGCTCCACAGTTCATTCGGTGGGACCACGTCGCAGCGTCTCTCCGAGACGTTGGAAATTACGAGTCTCCGAGAGACTCGCCTACGTGAGATTCTGCTGAACCTTTTCCGCCGATGTGCTAACGCATTCGAGTGAGTATCATCGTTGGCTGTACTTCCCGTATTCTATTTTGATACCTTCTGAGCATTTCAATGCATCCCTCTTTCCGCCTTGCACTTCTGACGCACTTGTTGCTGGTCGTTGCGTTGTCTCTCGTTCCATCGACCTTCGCCGCCAAGAATGATTGGGCCGAAGGACTCACAGGCAACTCGACCGGTGCCTCTCGCCAGTACTACAATTCTGCCGGGCAACTTGCTTGGGAAAACTTTATGGGCGACTGGCGCGACGCCAACAACACACGCCAAGGCGACGAACCCTACGCGGCCAAAACGATCAAAGACACGGACAGTCTCCGGTTCATCGAATGGGATGTTACGAAACTCGTGACGCAGTGGCGTGAGGGTCAGTATCAAAACCAAGGGTTCTTTCTTCGCACGCTACGAGCCGAAGGTGTCGTCGTTTTCTGTAGCCGGCAACATGCTGAAACGCTGCAACGTCCCCAACTGGTTGTTGTCGGAGAGAATGGAGTGAAGAAGTTGGCTCCCCAAGCTGATACGTCTCTTTCAAAATCGACCTATCGCAGCCAGGGCGACTCCGACACGCTCAGGGTATCAGGCGAGCCTTGCCACCTTTTGATCCGCTTTGATCTGGCTGACGCCGGGGAGTTGGGGGAAATCAGCAAAGCCACGCTACGCCTCCTCACGACCAACCAGTATGGCGACGCAGATGTCGGCGTTTTTCGCTGCCAGCAAGGAGGAAGTTTGTCACCGTCAGACCCCATCGACGGGATCGCCGCCCATCATCCTAATGATGCGAACATCGTTAGCGATCCCGATGTGATCTTTGCAACAGGATTTGAAGCGAAAAACTGGGCCGACGAATGGACCTCCGCCGGCAACAGGGACGTGATCGATACCGTCGACAGCGATTCGGCGCGCAGATTCTCAGCGCTCGCTGGAAAGGCTCTGCGAGTCAAGATTGCCGAGGGTCAAAACAGTGCACTGAATACGCTTTACAAATTCCAACAAGAAATCGGAAGCGAGCCCGAAGAGATCTACTTTCGATACTACCTGCGATTGGGCGACGATTGGAACCAAACTATTCAAGGCGGCAAAATGCCAGGGATCAGTGGAACCTATGGTGTCGCCGGGTGGGGCGGACGAAAGGTCAACGGGAACGACGGATGGTCCGCCCGCGGTTCATTCGGCATGACGATACCCGACGATAACCCACTGGGCGGACTGCATCCCATCAGGACGTACGCCTACCACGCCGATATGAAAGGCAACTACGGCGATGGATGGGCGTGGGACAGGGGCGGGTACGCATTCTTGGAAAACAACCGATGGTACTGCGTGGAACAGCATTTGAAACTCAATACACCGGCCAAGAACGACGGCGTACTGCAAGGGTGGGTTGACGGCCGGCTCGCATTTGAAAAGACCGACATTCGCTTTCGAGATATAAACAAGCTGAAAATCGAACAAATTTGGATGAACGTTTACCACGGCGGAAAACTTGCGTCGCTCGACGATCAGCACTGTTTTATCGACAATGTGGTTGTGGCGAAAAAGTACATCGGACCGATGGTGAAAGAGTAACCATTGAACGTGTTTTATTGATTCGCTGTTCCTAACTAAGCAGGTTCGGGAAAGTGTTTCGGCATATTAGCCGTTTTGGCGTTAGCCACGGTTCTCACGTTGAACCGAGGCTAACGCCCAAACGGCTAATGGGGTTATAGGTAATGAATTACCCGAACCTGCTTAGAAACGCCGCAAACACCCGCCTCTTCCCAAGCGCCCGCACGCCGCCCTCGCCCGGACGCCGCCTTCGACGGGACGCCGCCCTCGACGGCGTCCGGGTGAGGGCTTGGGAGTTCAAGGATGGCCCACGATCTAATTTCAGAACTCATTCACCTGTGAGACAAGCTCACAGGGGTCTTTCTTAAGTTGTGGGGAATCAAAACGCGTCCTTTCTGTTGTGACGCGTGCGTGGGCGAGATAACATGAGGGCCGCAGGACTGCAGAATTCTAACGAGAGCGATACTGTCTACTTGCTGCCTCCCGTCTTCCAGACAATCCCCTCCCCATCGAACCCACCTCGGAGAATGGCCATGGCCTCATTTCCCACCCGCCGCTCGTTCCTGAAGTCAGCCACTGTGGCCGGCGCAGCAATCGGCATGAACGCCCTTGCTTATTCGAGAGTCTATGGAGCGAACAGTCGACTGAGGATCGCCAGTGTCGGAACCGGCGGCAAAGGCTGGAGCGACTTAAACGGTGTCGCCGCCAGTCCGAATGTGGACGTGGTCGCGCTGTGCGACATCGATAGCTCTGCCAAGCATCTTGGCCAAGCAGCAGAAAAGTACCGATCGGCGAGACAGTACGACGACTGGCGAAAGCTGCTTGATGAGTCAAACGATGTCCATGGCGTTCTGGTATCGACGCCCGATTTCATGCACGCTCCGATTTCGATGGCGGCGATGCATCTAGGAAAACATATATTCTGCCAGAAGCCGCTGACGCACACCGTCCACGAAGCCAGGCAAATGCGAACGGCCGCGGCCAAATTTGATCTGACGACACAGATGTGCAATCAAATTCAATCTCATTCCGCCTATCGCACCGCGGTGCATTGGGTTCATGCCGGCATGATCGGGAAGGTCAAAGAGGTCCATTCGTGGCAAGGAGGACAACCGTCTTGGCCAAGAAACATCCCGCGACCCCCAGGCAGCGATCCTGTACCCGAGCATGTTCGCTGGGATCTATGGCAAGGCGTTGCACCGGAGCGTCCCTTCAAAATTGGAATGTACCATCCCTTCAATTGGCGTGGTTGGCAGGCTTACGGGACGGGACAACTGGGCGATTTCGGATGCCACATTTTGGACCCGGTTTTCAAATCGCTCAAGCTCACTTCACCCACCAATTTGACGGCAGAGGCGCCGCCCATGTTCGCGGAGTCTTGGACCGATCGCGCGACGGTGCATTACGAGTTCCCTGGAACCGACTACACGCTCGATCGCACTCTGCGTGTGACGTGGTACGACGCCGCGGGTGTGTTGCCGCCACGTGACAAACTGGGGGACGTTCCTGCGGACTATAAGCTGCCTACTGCCGGATCGGTCCTCGTTGGCGAAAAAGGTTCGCTGGTGATTCCGCACGTGGCGATGCCCAAGTTGTTCCCGGAAGAGAAATTTCCCGCGAAGGAATTGCCCGTCATCGAAGGTGTCGACCATTACACGCAGTGGGCGGATGCCTGCACGGGCAACGGCGAAACCACCTCCCACTTCGACTACGCCGGACCGCTGACCGAAACCGTGTTGCTGGGAACCATCGGCGTTCGATTTGCGGGACAACATCTTGCCTGGGATGCTGAGAATCTCAAGATCACCAACCATGCCCAGGCGCAGGAGTGGGTGACCAAGCCTTATCGAAAAGGTTGGGAACCCACGTGGGTTTGAGCTAAGCACGTCGTCGCAATGAATTCGGTGCAACCACGTAGCAGCGTCTCTCTGAGACGCTGAAATTTGCGAGTCTCAGAGAGACTCGCCTACGTGAGGTTCTGCCAAACCTTTTCCGCCGATGTGCTTAAGCAAATCGCCACAATTGATTCGGTGCAACCACGATAGGGTAGGGAAGTCCGGTTGAGCCGGACTCCCCTCCCTCCGAACCGTGCGTGCGGTTTTCCCGCACACGGCTCTCCGATCAGTGGTCCCCGGTGAGGGATTCAACGTAA